>Ga0180220_1000363_pt1 | contig 55493 bp, 51 predicted proteins | sample eDN5th37CBELigBY_FD_151335 | JGI IMG/M metagenome (GOLD analysis project Ga0180220, IMG submission 151335) | Enriched backyard soil microbial communities from Emeryville, California, USA - eDNA 5th pass 37_C BE-Lig BY (version 2) (version 2) | ecosystem: Environmental > Terrestrial > Soil >...
CGTCCAGCTCCGCGCTCAGGCCGCGATCAATCACCCGCTGAAGCATCTGCGTGTACAGCGTCGCCACGTCCTGAGGTGTCTTGCATCCGGACAGCAGCGCCTCGAGCGCCCTCTCGTCCACCTTGTCCGCCATCTCTGCTCCTCGCGGCCTCTGCCGCTACGATACGTCAGGGAGCAGTTACACAGTTCAAATTACAGACTCTGGGTGGTCGCACCATCCGGAACAGGGCAACTCCGCTCTTCAAGATGTACAGCGCGGGCAATTCGGATTACGCGGACATCGCATCGCCTCAACTGGCGTTGAGCCTGATGAACGCATCGAAAACATCCTGGCAACCATATGCTTCGGCAAGTCCGGTAACGGGCTACAGCTTCCCGAACACCAGTGTTACTCCGCGCGCATCCATCTATGTGCTGACCACTCAATACCAGCCCCGCCCAACCTGGCCGGAACTGATTCCGCTTCATCTCGTCCGCAAGAACTACGGTGCAACAGGCATCGACTACATGCTCGCGACATCGAAAGCCGAAGTGGAAGCGGCGAACAGCGCCGGCTACAAGCTCCTGAACATCCAAGGCTACATCTACAAGCCATGCAGTCCGGATTGTGCGCCTCCCGGCGCGGAAAAACTCTGGAGGAAATTCAGGGCGCCCGTCAACGACTGCGCGGTGTTCCTCGAGAGCGATCGCCCTGCCTTCGAAGGTTTGGGTTACACGGCTGCATGCCCGGCGGGTGCCACGACGATGATCGGCTACGCGTACCCCGCGACGGATACGGACAACGACGGTCTTCCCAACGGATTCGAGTACGTCGCCGGCACCGATTGGACGCGACCAGATACTGACTCCGACGGACTCTCGGACTCAGAGGAATTGCCCATGATCGATGTGCCGGTCAACGATCCGTGCTCCGGCGGCGTCGGCACCACGTACTGCTATGTGAACGACGTCATCTTCAAGGATGGGATGGAAGCGCTGTAGCAGGATGCTCGATGAACACGGCCGGTTCAGGATGACCTGCGCGCGGTCGACGCAGTCGCGTTCTCGGTCTTGCGCGCCGCGATCCACGCGTCGACGTGCCGTTCCAGCACCGGCAGCGGCACCGAGCCGAGCGCCAGAATCGTGTCGTGGAACGCGCGCAGGTCGAACTTCGGCCCGAGGGCGTCCTCGGCGCGCGCACGCAGCTCGACGATCTTCATCTCGCCGAGCTTGTAGCTCAGCGCCTGGCCCGGCCACGAGATGTAGCGGTCGACCTCGGTCTCGACCTCGTGTCGCGACAGCGCGGTGTGCGACGCGAGGTAATCGATCGCCTGCTGGCGCGACCAGCCCTTGTGGTGCACGCCGGTGTCGATGACCAGGCGCGCGGCGCGCCACATCTCGTAGGTCTCGCGGCCGAATTCCTCGTACGGCGTCTGGTAGATGCCCATCTCGCGGCCGAGCTTCTCGCAGTAGAGCGCCCAGCCCTCGCCGTAGGCGGAGATGTAGTTCCTGCTGCGGAACTCCGGCTGCTGCTTCTGCTCCTCCGCCAGTGCGCCCTGCAGCGAGTGGCCGGGCGAGGACTCGTGCAGCGTCAAGGCGGGCAGGTTGAACAGCGGGCGCGAGGGCAGGTCGTAGGTGTTGACCCAGTAGGTGTGCGCGCTGCCGCGGCCGGCGGTCCAGAACGGCGCGATCGCGTCGGGCACCGGCTCGATGCCGAAGCGCCCTCGCGGCAGCGTGCCGATGTAGCGTCCGATCTTCGCGTCGACCTGCTTGGCGATCCACGACGCGCGCATCAGCAGTTCCTGCGGCGTCTTCGCGTAGAAGCGCGGATCGCTGCGCAGGAACTCGAGGAACGCGGGGAAATCGCCCTCGAAGCCGGTCTCGCGCATCGTCGCCTGCATCTCGGCCTCGATCCGCGCGACTTCCTCCAGGCCGATCCGGTGGATCGCCTCCGGTTCGAGGTCGAGCGTGGTGTATTCGCGGATCTGCTGGCGATAGAACGCCTTGCCGTCCGGCAGCTTCTCCGCCGCGAGCGTTCGGCGCGCGTTCGGCACGTACTCCTCGCGGAAGAACTTCAGCAGGCGCGCGTAGGCCGGCACGACGTGCTCGCGGATCGCGCGCGCGGCGTCGGCGCGCAGCGCGGCGCGGGTGTCTTCCGGGATGCGTGCCGGCAGCTCCTTCAGCGGCGCGAAGTACACGCTGTCCTCGGGCGTGGCGACCTCGGCGTGGCTCGCGATCGAGACGTCGCGGCCGTCCAGCACCGCGCGCGGCACGCTGAAGCCGCGCCGCAGCCCGGCGCGCATGTTCGCGACGTGCTCGTCGAAGTAGCGCGGCACGTCGTCGAGCTTGGCGATGTAGTTGCGCGCGGCCTGTTCGTCGTCGAGCGTGCGCCGCGCCATGAAGGCGAGGTCGGACCAGAACTGCGAGTCGCTGTTGAACGGCATCTCGTACGCGCGCAGCTCGATCGATCGCGCGAGGTCCTGCACCTGCGGCCGGTAGACGGCGAAGTTGACCTGGTTCTCGGCCGACAGCTCGGCGACCGGGATCGCGTCGAGCTGCCGGAGCACGTCCTTCCAGTACGACAGGCGCCGCGCCTGCGTCTTCGCATCGACCGCCGGCAGGTGGTCGTCGGACGGATCCGAGGCGCGGTCCTCGTCGTCGTAGCCGCCGAACTGCAGCTGGCGCCAGCTCCATTCGCGCGTGTACAGCGCCTTGAAGCGGTCGTCGGCTTCGCCGGCGTGGGCGAGCGTGGCGAAGGCCGCGCAGAACAGGAGCAGGACGGTGCGGTGCATGGGAGGGTCCATGGGCGAAAGGCGCCCATCATCGCATCCGCGCACGCGCGCAGGGAGTGGCGCGACGCTGCGCCTCGCCGGCCTAGCCGAGCCCCTCGGCCTCGCCACCCATCGCGCGCACGTACGCCGCCATGTCGCGCCCGGGCGCCTCGACGAAGGTTTCGCCGGTCGGTTCGAAGTGCGCCATGCGATCCGGGCGGAACGTGCGGAAGCCGTCGCGCAGGCGGCACCAGCTGCCGAGGGTCCAGACGCCGCCCCAGAACGCGAGGCAGAGCGGCTCGACCTCGCGTTCGCTCGCCCGTCCCGCCTCGTCGCGGTAGGCGAGGCGCAGCACCTGGTGCGCCTCGATCGCCGCGTGCAGGCGGTCGATCAGCCCGTTCCTCGATTCGATCCAGTCCGCCGGCGCGAAGATGCGCGAGCGCATCGCGCGCTGCCGGAGTTCCGGCGGCAGCACCGCCTCGATCTTCAGCAGCGCCGCCTGCGCGCCGCGGTGCAGGCGCTGGCCGGCGAACGCCTTGACGAAGCGCGTGCCGACGACGAGCGCCTCGAGTTCCTCGGCGCTGAACATCAGCGGCGGGATCTCCGCGCCCTTGCGCAGCACGTAGCCGACGCCGGCCTCGCCTTCGATCGGCACGCCGGAGAGCTGCAGGTCGGCGACGTCGCGGTAGACGGTGCGCAGCGAGACGCCGAGCGTCTCGGCCAGCCCGCGCGCCGGCAGCGCCGTGCGGCGGCCACGCAGGGCGTGGATGATGAGGAACAGGCGGTCGGCGCGGCGCATCCGTCGATCATGTCGCCGAAGCCTTCCCGCGGTAAAGCAGCATGCGCCGCCCGAGAGCGGCGGCAGGCCACCGTGCGCACGGTCGGCACGCAGCCGCGACGGCGCGCGCGATGTTCACAGGTGCCGCGTATGCGTCGGCGCGTTCCACCAGCTGTTCGCGCGGCCGTCGAAATAGCGCACCGGCGCGTCGGCGAGTTCGACCGGATCGACATCGTCGAGGCACGCGAGCCGGACCGAGACGAAATCGCCGCCGATCTCCTCGATGTGGCCGCGGCCGAATGGACGCACGCCGCAGTGGCGGCAGAAGAGGTGGTGGTTGGCGTGCGTGCCGAAGGTGTAGTCGGCGAGGGCGTCTTCGCCGGCGAGCAGGCGGAACGCGTCCGGCTTGACCGTCATGCTCCAGTTGCGCGTCTTGGTGCAGATCGAACAGTTGCAGCGGCCGGTGCCTTCGGCAAGGTCGAGGTCGGCCTCGAAGCGCACCGCGCCGCAATGACAGCTGCCGTGGTAGGTCTTCTTCATGTCGTGGTTCTCCTGTGGGGTATCGCGATCATCGCGCATGGCGCCCTGTCGATGGATGCGGACCTGCACCGGATCGTCGCCCGTACCGATGCGGCGACCGCGTGGCGCCGCGCACGGCACCCGCAGCCGCGCCGCGGTCACCGTCGCGGGACGATGAGCCGGCACGCCGGGGCGGGCTCGGCACCCGCGGCACGGCGCTTGGACCGCCGCAGGGTCGGCACGGGCGGCAGGGGATCGACCAGCGTGTGGCGACGAGCGAGCGGGGCATAGGCGGCGAGCAGGAGTTCGCGCAGGCGGATCATCGTCCAGGCTCCTTGCAGGTTCACGTCAGGGATGTCAGGCACGGCGCTCCGGCGTGCACGTCAGCCGCGCACGAGCGAGCGCGCACCAGGCACGAGTCGGTGGCGTTCGGTCGGTGCGACGGTGCGCCGCGCGAGTTCGACCGTGAGTTCGCGCCAGCGCGCCGATCGCTCGAACGCCGCGCGCGCGCGCGCCTGCGCGGACTCGTCGGCGTAGCCGAACGCGTGCACGAACACGTGCTCGCCCTCGCGCACGGGCAGGCGCGGGAACCCGTTCGGGCCGGGATCGCTGGCGTAGCTGGCGAGGACGCGCGCACCGCAGCGGCGCGCGATGGGCTCGACCTCGGCGGCGAAGAACGCGATCAGCTCGCCGTCGACCGCGCGCGCGAAGTGATGGATCGCGACGTCGACGATCGCCCGGCCGGGCGCCGCGCCGGGAGCCGGACGCCGCGCCGGCAACGCGAAGCCGGAGCCGGGGCGGGCCTCGCGCAGCAGGAGGACATCGTCGCTGTCGACCATGGTCGCGTTCGCCGCCTCGCGGTGCGCGCGCCACGCCGGGCCGTCGTAGAACGCGCCCAGGGCCGGCGCGCGCGAGGCGAGGTCGCGGAAGCCGCGGAACCAGACGAAGCGGTCCGGCGCCGCCGGCTCGCGCGCGTGCAGCAGCACCTGCATGCCGGCCGCTTCCTGGGTCTCGAGGAACTCGCGCTCGAACAGCTCGATCAGCTCGTCGCGACGGCCCGGCTGCAGGGTGTAGCGGCGCAGCTCCACCAGCGGCCAGGCACCCGCATCCGGGGCATCGCCGGCGGACGGCGTCGCGGCGGCGGGTGCGCCGGTCAGGCAGAACAGGCTCGCGACCAGCAGTTCGGCCGAGGCACGCGGGGCGGTCAGGGTCGTGTCGCGCATGGCGATCTCCGTCGTCCGGGGGAAGCGCGAGCGCGGCAGGCGCCGCGTCACGTGGAGGGCACGATGCGCGCCTGCTGCTGCCAGCGTCGTGTCAGCAGGCGTGCGCGCGCCCGCTCTGGCGCGCGCGCGGCCGAGCCGGGACAATGCGCGTTTCCGTCCCCGGGGCCCGCCCATGCCGACCATCACCCTGTCCCGATTCCTGCTCGAACAGCAGCGTGCCGGCCACGTCAACGCCGACCTGCGTTTCCTGATCGAGGTCGTCGCGCGCGCCTGCAAGCAGATCTCGATCGCGGTCGGCAAGGGCGCGCTCGGCGGCGTGCTCGGCAGCGCCGGCACGCAGAACGTGCAGGGCGAGACGCAGAAGAAGCTCGACGTGCTGTCGAACGAGATCCTGCTCGAGGCGAACGCCTGGGGTGGCCACCTCGCCGCGCTCGCGTCGGAGGAGATGGACGACCCGCACCCGATCCCGGACCGGTACCCGAAGGGCGAGTACCTGCTCGTGTTCGACCCGCTCGACGGTTCGTCGAACATCGACGTCAACATCTCGGTCGGCACGATCTTCTCGGTGCTGCGCTGCCCGGAGGGAACGACCAACCCGGGCGAGGCGGCATTCCTGCAGCCCGGCACGCAGCAGGTCGCGGCCGGCTACGCCGTGTACGGGCCGAGCACCCTGCTCGTGCTCACCCTCGGCGACGGCGTGCACCAGTTCACGCTCGACCGCGAGCAGGGCAACTTCCCGCTCACGCAGTCGAACCTGCGCATCCCGGAGGAGACCTCCGAGTTCGCGATCAACATGTCGAACCACCGCCACTGGGAAGCGCCGATGCGGCGCTACATCGACGAACTCGTCGCCGGCAGGACCGGCCCGCGCGGGCGCGACTTCAACATGCGCTGGGTCGCGTCGATGGTCGCGGACGTGCACCGCATCCTGACCCGCGGCGGCATCTTCATCTACCCGCGCGACCTCAAGGACCCGTCCAAGCCGGGCAAGCTGCGCCTGATGTACGAGGCGAACCCGATGGCGTTCATCGTCGAGCAGGCCGGCGGCGCCGCGACCACCGGCCTCGGCCGCATCCTCGAGGTGCAGCCGACTTCGCTGCACCAGCGCGTGCCGGTCTTCCTCGGCTCGCGCGCCGAGGTCGAGCGCGTGACCGCCTACCACCTCGAGGCCGGCGCCTGACCGCAGCGGCGCCCGCGTCGCCGCGCCGCGCCGGCGGCGCGCGCGGCTGAGGTACATTACGCGTCCCGCGGCGCGCGCCGGTGCGCCGTCCAGCAGGGCCCGCGAATGCAGACAGCCGATTTCATCGAAGTCGTCGACGGCGCGCTCGACCCGAAGGTCTGCGCCGAACTGATCGCCGCCTTCGAGGCGAGCGACAGGCTCGTGCGCGGCAAGACCAGCGGCGGGGTGAACACGCGCCTGAAGGACAGCTGGGACCTGCACGTCAGCAGTTATCCGGAGTGGAAGAATGCCGAGAACCTGCTCAACGGCGTGATGCTGCAGGGCCTGGTCGCGTACCTGCGCAAGTACACCCACCTCGCGCTCGCGCCGACCGCGCTCTACCGCCAGCCCGCGGCCGGCGGCGAGCCGCGCATGCTCGGCGTCGACGACCTGCGCACGATGCCCGAAGCGGAGCTCAGGCAGCTGATCGTGCGCCTGTTCCGCCCCGGCAGCATCAACATCCAGCGCTACTACGCCGACCAGGGCGGCTACCCGTACTGGCACAGCGAAATCTCGCCGAAGATCGAGAGCGACGACAACCTGCACCGCGTGCTGCTGTGGACGATCTACCTCAACGACGATTTCGACGAAGGCGAAACCGAGTTCCTGTTCCAGCAGCGCAAGGTGAAGCCGAAGACGGGCTCGCTGCTGTTCGCCCCGGCCGGCTTCACGCACACGCATCGCGGCAACATGCCGCGCGGCGGCAACAAGTACATCGCGACCTCGTGGGTGCTGTTCCAGCGCGCCGAGCAGCTGTACGCGACGCCCGAGCCGCGGCGCTGACCGCGCCGCCGAGGCGGGCGCGCGGCGCCGGCGCCGAGGCCGGTTCAGGCTAGAATCCGCGCCTCTGCCGACGGCCCCCCGCATGAAAGACCCGAACCGACCGCTCCCGCCGCTGCCCGCCCTGATCTTCTCGGCCCGCTGGCTGCAGCTGCCACTCTACCTCGGCCTGATCTTCGCGCAGGGCGTCTACGTCATCCTGTTCCTGAAGGAGCTGTGGCACCTGCTGCACGACGCCTTCAAGATCGACGAGCAGTCGATCATGCTGATCGTGCTCGGCCTGATCGACGTGGTCATGATCTCGAACCTGCTGATCATGGTCATCGTCGGCGGCTACGAGACCTTCGTCTCGCGGCTGCGCCTGGAGGGCCATCCGGATCAGCCGGAGTGGCTGAGCCACGTCAACGCGTCGGTGCTGAAGGTCAAGCTCGCGATGGCGATCATCGGCATCAGCTCGATCCACCTGCTGAAGAGCTTCATCGAGGTCGGTGCGCTCGGCGGGCTGCCGTTCTGCGGGCCGGAACTGCTTGCCGCAGCCGCCGAAGCCGGCGTCAGTGCACGCAAGACCTGCACGCTCCTCACCTGGGACGGCGTGATGTGGCAGACCCTGATCCACTGCGTGTTCATCGCCTCGGCGATCGGCATTGCGTGGACCGACCGCATCATGTCCAACGGCCATGCGCCGAAGGCGCGCGCGGCGTCTCACTGAAACCCATCCCTTGCAGCAGTTCCGCTGCAAGGGATGGATGTGCGCCGCCATGACGGTGCGAGCGCAGTTGCACGGACCGAGCTAATTGCTCTGCGTGCAGATCACCCTGCGTCCGTGATCGTTGATGTCGTACACGCACACCCGGCCGCCGGTGCCGGCGTACCACGGCGTGGCGCCCATGACCGGAATGCCGTTGCGCAGCGCCCAGTCGCGGAAGGAATCCAGCGATGAATGACCTTGCTCCGAATCTCCGAAGTGGAATGGATTTCCGGGCAAGCCCTCATCCGGCCGAGGATGATTCGTCGGCAAATTGTTTCCTTGGCCGTCCTCCAGTTGCAGAAGCGTGATGACGCCGGTCTTCTTGTCGTACGAGACCAAGGCGAAACCGCCGTCCGGCATCGGCACGTACACGCTGATGCTGCTGGTCAGGTTGCTTGATACCGAGATCCCGCCGGTCAGCGAAGCGATCGGTGTGGTGAGTCCGCCATCTGGCCCCGTTGTGGTGACGGTTCCGTTGATCACGCCGGTCGCATGGCCGTACTGGATTCCTGCGGTCTGGTCGCGGACGAAGCCGTTCACGCTGGGCGTCGAGGCGAAGGCGAAGTCGTAGCTGCTGCGTGGGTAAGCCGGATAGTGCGTGAAGAAGTTCGAAGGGAACTCGTAACCGCGCAGGTCGATCGGTGCGGAGTTGGCTGGCGAATCGTTCAGGCCAGCGCCTGTATCCATCGGCGCGAATCCGCTGTCGAGACGAGGATCGGGATCCTTCAGTTCCTCGCGCGTGCCGTTGGCGCGCACCCAGTACATCGAGCCGTCCGCGCGACCGACGAGCTTCAGGTTCAGCGAGTACCCGTTCGCCCGGTACACGGCGCCAACGTCGGCGACCCACTGCCGGACCAACGGGTCCACCGTGAACTCATGGTGATCGAGCTCTCCCGGGCCGAGATAATTCAGGTAGACGCCGACCACCGTTCCGGTGCGGGCATTGATGCCGTATACATTCGTTCGCTGCGCCCTCGGGAACCGGGACAGCGCCGCATTGATCAACGACTGCGTGGTGTTGCAGGTGTCGCAGCGCATGCCGACCTCGTGATCGACGACGACGGTGATCTGTACATCGTGGCCATCGTCGACGAGCGCGGGGCCGTCCATTCCGAGCCAGGGCGCCGCCTTCGACCAGCCTGCATCGTGCGTGGGCGTGGCACTCGGAACGTCTGCGCTTGCGGCATTGCTTGCCAGCAGGAATATCGTGGCCAGCACGGCCTTGCGGCCGATCGTCTTGCTTTCCTTCATGATGCGCTCCTTGGGTATTCGCCTCGGAGGTCGAAGCCATTTCATTCTGGACCTTTCGCTCGGGGGGGGCAAGCCGGAATCCGGCACGCGCGTGCATCCGCTTACAATTCCGCGATGGATGTCTCGCACCTCATCGACGGCCTCAACGCCGCGCAACGTGAAGCGGTCACCGCGCCGCCCGGACATTATCTTGTGCTGGCCGGCGCCGGCTCCGGCAAGACGCGTGTGCTCACCCACCGCATCGGCTGGCTGCTGCAGGTCGAACGCGTGTCGCCGTGGTCGGTGCTCGCGGTCACGTTCACGAACAAGGCCGCCGGCGAGATGCGCGGGCGCACCGAGGCACTCGTCGGTGGCGACGGCCGCGGCCTCACCATCGGCACCTTCCACGGCATCGCCCACCGCCTGTTGCGCCGGCACTGGCGCGAGGCGCGGTTGCCGGAGACGTTCCAGATCCTCGACGCCGACGACCAGCAGCGACTGGTGAAGCGCACGATCCAGGGGCTCGGGCTCGACGAGGCGCGCTTTCCGCCGCGCCAGGCGTGCTGGTTCATCAATGCGGCGAAGGATGAAGGCAAGCGGCCGGACGCGCTCGATCCCGGCTACAACCCGGTCAGCCGCGTGCTGATCGACGTCTACCGCGCCTACGAGGACGCCTGCCGCCGCTCGGGCCTGGTCGATTTCGCCGAGCTGCTGCTGCGCGCGCACGAGCTGTGGCTGCAGGACGAGGACCTCCTGCGCCACTACCGCGAGCGCTGGCGGCACCTGCTGATCGACGAGTTCCAGGACACCAACACGCTGCAGTACGCGTGGATGCGCGTGCTCGCCGGGAGCGAAGGCAACGTCTTCGTCGTCGGCGACGACGACCAGGCGATCTACGGCTGGCGCGGCGCGCGGGTCGAGAACGTGCAGCACTTCCTGCGCGACTTCCCCAGCGCGCGCACGATCCGCCTCGAGCAGAACTACCGCTCGACCGGCACGATCCTCGCCGCCGCGAACGCGGTCATCGCGCACAACCCGGACCGGCTCGGCAAGCAGCTGTGGACGGCCGGCGATCCTGGCGCCCCGATCGAGCTGTACGCGGCCTACAACGAGCAGGACGAGGCGCGCTACGTGGTCGAACGCATCCGCGCGCGCATCCGCGAAGGCGCCACCGCGTCGTCGCACGCGATCCTGTACCGCTCCAACGCGCAGTCGCGCACGTTCGAGGAACAGCTCAGCCAGCACGCGATCGCGTATCGCGTCTACGGTGGCCTGCGCTACTTCGACCGCGCCGAGGTCAAGGACGCGCTCGCCTACCTGCGCCTGGTCGCGAACCGCCACGACGACGCCGCGTTCGAGCGCGCGGTCAACACGCCGCCGCGCGGCATCGGCGACCGCACGCTCGACGGCCTGCGCCAGCGTGCGCGCCGCGACGGCAGTTCGCTGTGGGAAGCCGCGCTGGCCGAACTCGCCGGCGACACGCTCGCCGCGCGCGCGAAGGGTGCGTTGCGCGCGTTCCTGCAGCTGATCGACGCGCTCGCGCGCGACTGCCTCGCCCCCGGGCGCGAGGGCGGCTTCGCACTCGGCTCCGCGGACGAGCCGGCGCCGCAGGGCGACGGCGGCGATGACGCACTCGCGCTGGCCGAGCAGGTCGAGCACGCGATCGCGCGTTCGGGCCTGCGCGAGTACTACGAGAAGGACAGCCGCGGCAGCGCCGAGTCGCGCGTCGAGAACCTCGACGAACTCGCCAACGTCGCCGCGCGTTTCCGGCGCACGCCGGAGGACCTGGAGGCCGGCCTGTCCGAACTCGCCGCGTTCCTCGCCCACGCCGCGCTCGAGGCGGGCGAGGGCCAGGGCGAGGCGTGGCAGGATTGCGTGCAGCTGATGACGCTGCATTCGGCCAAGGGCCTCGAGTTCCCGCAGGTGTTCCTGGTCGGGCTCGAGGACGGCCTGTTCCCGAGCCAGAAGTCGATCGAGGAACCCGGCCGGCTCGAAGAGGAGCGTCGCCTCGCCTACGTCGGCATCACGCGCGCGCGGGAAAGCCTGGTCCTGACCTATGCCGAATCGCGGCGCCTGCACGGCGTGGAATCGTATGCGCGCCCGTCGCGCTTCCTCGCCGAGATCCCCGCCGAGCTCGTGCACGAGGTGCGGCCGAAGGTGCAGGTGAGCCGCCCCGCGTTCGCCGGCCGCGCCACGTTGCCCGCATCGAGCGCGCCGTTCCCGCTCGGCCAGCGCGTCTCGCACGCGAGCTTCGGCGAGGGCGTCGTGCTCGGCTACGAGGGCGCCGGCCAGCACACCCTGGTCGAAGTCAACTTCGCCGGCGCCGGGCGCAAGCGCCTCGTGCTCGCCTACGCGAACCTGTCGGCGCTCTGACCACCGGGTGCGGCCTCGTGGCCGGAGCGCGGCAGGCGCGAATGCGTCGCGTGTCGTCGTGGCTGCGACACGACATTGCGCGCGAAGCCGGGGGCGCCCGGCGGGCGAGCTTGCACGGGCATCGGGAGCGCGCGACGGGATGCGTGGCTTCGACCGCGGACCCCATCGTGCGCCATCGCGTTGCGATCGATCCGAGGGCCCGCCGGGGCCCGCGCGAACCCACGGCGTTCTGCATCCCGCTGGCGGCGCTGCGCGGAACACATTCACGGCGATCGTGCAGCCCCGGAAGGCGACCCGGATCGAACCACGGCGAACGCGGCCAGCGCCGCGGGCAGGGCGAGCGCCCATCGGCCGGCGGCGGCCTGCAGGGCCGCGCCGAGGGCGCAGCCGAGCGCGAAGGCGACGATCAGCGGCAAGGTCCGCGTCGCGTGGCGGCGGGCCGCGGCGACGTGCGCCGGCGCGCCGCCGTGCAGCCAGTCGGCGAGCTCGACGGCGAAGCGGGTGACGTTGCCGGTCATCATCGCGGTCGGTGGTGCGCCTTCGAGCGCGAGCTGGACCAGCGCGTTGTGCACGGCCATCGCGCTGACGCCGATCAGCCCGGCTGCGGCGGTCGCGGCTGCATCCGGCGACGCCGGGGCGGCGACGGCGCTGGCGAGGAACGCGAGCATCAGCACGAGGTGCAGCACCAGCATCGGCCGCAGCGCGGCGGGTGGTGCACCTCGGCGATACGCGAACAGCGCGGCGGCGCAGGCGGCCACCAGGTAGACCGGCACCGCCAGCAGCCGTGCGAGCGGCGCCGTGCCGCCGTCGACGACGTGCGCGGCGAGCAGGACGAGGTTGCCGGTGACGTGGTTCGTGAACAGGCCGCCGAGGCCGAGGAAGCCGATCACGTCGGTGCAGCCGGCGATCAGGCTCAGCAGCACGAGCAGGTGCAGGCGCGCGCGTGCGTGCCGTGCGCGTTCGACCGCGGCTGTCGCCCTCGTGCCGTTCGACCGATCCGCCATGCCGCGCTCCGCGGTGCCGGCGAATCGCCGGCGTCGGCGGCAGCCTCGCGCGCGCTCCGCTCGGCCCGATGTCGTCGTGCCGCGGTGATGTTTCAGGCGTAACCGGGCGTGCGCCGCCGTCAGTAGAGGACGTCGACCTCGGCGTTGAACAGGTAGCCGACGCCGCGCTCGGTCTGGATGAACGCCGGCTGCGACGGATTCGCCTCGATCTTGCGGCGCAGGCGCAGCACCTGCACGTCGATCGAGCGGTCGTAGACCTCGTTGTCGTGGACGCGGCTCGCTTCGAGCAGCTGGTCGCGCGTGAGCACGCGCTGCGGCGACGCGAGCATCGCGGCGAGCAGGTTGAACTCGCCGTTGGTCAGCTCGATCAGCTCGCCGTTGCCGCGCCTCAGCCGGCGCGTGCGCAGGTTCAGTTCGAAGTCGGCGAAGCGGTAGGCACGGCGCTCGCTGCGCGCCGGCGCCGCGGACGGCGCGGCGGCGCGCGTCCTGCGCAGCACGGTGCGGATGCGCGCGAGCAGCTCGCGCGGGCTGAACGGCTTGGTCACGAAATCGTCCGCGCCGAGCTCGAGGCCCATCACGCGGTCCGCCTCGTCGCGCACCCCGGTCAGCATCACGATCGGAATCGCCGACTGCGCACGCAGCGCGCGCGCGATCGCCATGCCGTCCTCGCCGGCGAGGCGCAGGTCGAGCACGACGAGGTCGATCGCCTCCTCGGCGAGGACGCGCGTCATCTCCGCGCCGTTGCAGGCGACGCTGACGCGCAGCAGGTTCTCGGCGAGGTACTCGTCGAGCAGGGTGCGGATCTGCGGGTCGTCGTCGACGACCAGGATGTGCGCCTGGACTGCCTCGGTCACGAACCGGTCCCCCCGCATGCGCCGGCGGCGAAAATAGCACACGCGCGTGCCGGCGAGCCGGCCCGGACGTGGTCGCGCAGGCGCCGGCTCATCGCGCCGCGCCCAGCGCGCGCGCCAGTGCCTCGGCGAGGTCGCGCCGCTGCAGCGGCTTGCGCAACACCTCGGCGACGCCGACGGAGGCCGCGCGCATCGCGAGCGTCGCGCCGCCGTTGCCGCTCATCACGACGACCGGCATCGACGGCGCCAGCGCGAGCACCGCGCGCGCGAGCTCGGTGCCGACGAGGTCCGGCATCACCTCGTCGGTCAGGACCAGGTCGAAGCGCCGCGGCTCGCGCCGGAACGCGGCGAGCGCGGCGCTGCTGGAATCGAAGCCGACCGGTTCGTAGCCGAGCCCGGCCAGCATTTCCTCGGCGAGTTCGACCAGCGCGCGTTCGTCGTCGACGACGAGGATCGTCTCGCCGCGGCCCGCCGGCGGTTCCGACGCCGTGCGTTCGTCGTGCCGCGCGACGTCGCCGGCCGCGGGCAGCCAGATGCCGAAACGCGTGCCGTGCGCGCCGGTCTCGAAGTCGATGCCGCCGCCGAGGTCGAGCACGATGCCGTGCACGAGCGAGAGGCCGAGCCCGGTGCCCTCGCCGACGCGCTTGGTGGTGAAGAACGGATCGAACATGCGCTCGGCGACCGCGGGCGGGATGCCGCCGCCCTCGTCGGCGACGACGAGGCGCACGTAGCGGCCCGGCTCGAGCAGGCCGCGCGCGAGCGGCCTGGGCTGCGCCAGCCCGACCACGTCGAGTTCGATCGAGAGCACGCCGCCGCGCGGCATCGCCTGCATCGCGTTGGTGCACAGGTTCATCGCGACCTGGTGCAAGTGGGTCGCGTCGCCGACGACGGCGGCATGCTTCGCCTCGAGGCGTGCCTGCACGACGACCCCGGGCGGCGTCGACGCCTGCAGCAGCTCGATCGTCTCCTCGACGATGGCCTGCACGTCGACCGGCACGCGCTCGCCGAGCCCGCTGCGGCTGAAGCCGAGGATGCGGTCGACCAGCGCCTTCGCGCGTTCGGCCGCGTGCGCGATGTTGTCGACGTAGCGGCGCAGCGCGCTGCCCGGCGCCGCATGCTGCTGCGCCAGCTCGCCGTAGCCGAGGATCGCGCCGAGGATGTTGTTGAAGTCGTGCGCGATGCCGCCGGCGAGCGTGCCGACCGCCTCCATCTTCTGCGACTGGCGCAGGCGCTCCTCGAGCCGCTCGCGCTCCTGCTCCTCCTGCTTGTGCAACGTCACGTCGGTGGCCGAGCCGACGAAGCGCGCGGGTCGCCCGTCCGCGTCTCGCAGGCAGCGGCCGCGCACGCCGAGCCAGCGCCAGTCGCCGTCGGCATGGCGCACGCGGAACTCGCATTCGTAACGCGGCGTCAGTCCCTGCAGGTGCTCGCGCAGGCGCGCCTCGTAGCCGGCGATGTCGTCGGGATGGACGACGACGAGCGCATCGAAGCCCGCGCGCGTGGTGACGGTCGCCTCGCCGGGCCGGCCGAGCAGGCAGCGCATGCGCGCCGACAGGTAGAGGCGGTCGGCCGGGATGTCCCAGTCCCAGTGGCCCTCGTTCGCGCCTTCCATCGCGAGCGCGTAACGCTCCTCGCTCTCGCGCAACGCCGCGTCGCTGGCCTCCGCGCGGCCGAGCTGGCGCAGCAGCGCGGCGAGGATGGCGACGCCGAGCAGGGACAGCAGCAGCGCGCGAAGACCCAGGCGCATCGCCTCCGCGCGCCACGGGCCGAGCGCGACCGCGGCGTCGCGCGTGACCGCGACGCGCAACGGCGTGCCGCGCACCGCCGCGACGGCGATGAAGTCGCGGCGGCCGTCGACGTGGTGGAGCCGGCGTACCGGCTGGCCGGACATCGCGACCAGTTCCGGGAACGCGCGTCCGATCATGTCCTCGGTCGGCGGATCGCGGATCAACAGGCTGCCGTCGTCGCGCAACAGGTGGATCGCGTCGCCCTGGCCGAGCTGCACGGCGCGGTAGAACTGCTTGAGTTCCTCGAGGTCGACGATCGCGGTGATGACGCCGGCGAAGCTGCCGTCGCCATCCTCGAGGCGGCGCGCGAGGATCACGCCGGGCCGGCTCTCCGAGCGCGTCACCAGCAGTTCGCTGGTGAACACGCCGTCGGCCTCGCCGTCGCGCAGGGCGACGAAGTACGGCCGGTCGGCGACGCTGAGGTCCGGCGGCGGCGAGCCGCGCGAGCGGTGGATCTGCCGGCCGTCGGCATCGACGATCGTGATCAGGCGGATCTGGCGCACGCTGGCGGCACGGCTGGCGAGGATCCGCCCGATCCGCTCGGGCGGAATCTCCGGGGTGTCGTCGCGGTACCAGCGCGCGGTTTCGCGCAGCAGCAGGTCGACCGTCTGCCAGGTCCACGAGGTCTGCCCGGCGAGCGCATGGGCGACGTTGCCGATCTCGCGTTCGGTCGCCTGCAGCGCGTGGCGGTACGAGCTCCAGACGTCGTACGCGGTCGAGGCGGCGAGCGCCGCGACGACCAGCGTGCCGAGCGCGACGATGCGGCGTCGCAGCGAGGTGGAGCGGGCGCGGGCAGCCACGGCGTTCGGCATCGGCGTCGCACCCTCAGCCAGGGATGCCGATCATCGCATGCACCGCGTCGAGCAGTTCGCCGCGGGTCGCCGGCTTGGCGATCACGCGTTCGACGCCGAGCGCGCGTGCGGCCGGGCCGAGCGGCGCAAGGCCGGTGCGGAACTGCGCCGACATCGCGATCAGCGGCACGCCCGCGTGCGCGCGGCGGATCTCGCGCAACAGGCCGGCGCCGGCACGGCGCGGCATGGTCACGCTGCAGATGACGAGGTCGGCGGCCGCGGCCACGCGCTGGCCTGGCCGCGCCGGATGCACCGCATAACCGTCCGCGGCGAGCCACTCGGCGAGCAGGTTGCGCATCTGCGGGTCTTCCTCGTAGACGACGATGCCGGCCATCGATGCCTTCCGTCGGGAGGGGTGCGGACGCGGGCGCGCATCGGGGGCATGCGCGCCGGCGTCCGCCGCGGGGATCACGGGACGGCGTTCTTCGCCGCCGCGTCGATGACCGCCGCGACCTCGCGCGGGCGCGAGGTGTAGACCGAGTGGCTCGCGCCTTCGATCTCGGTGACGTGGCTGCCGGCGCGCTGGTAGTACCAGCGCTCCAGCTCCGGGTTGATGATCTTGTCCGAGCCGGCGACGATGCCCCAGCTCGGCTTGGTCTTCCACGCGGCCGCGGTCATCGGCGTCGTGAACACCTCCGCCGCGGTGAGGATCTGCGACTTCGACTCGAACTCAGCCTGTTCGCGCGGAAGGTCCGCGGCGAAGTCGGCGTGGAAGTCCGACGGCCGCAGGTACACGTAGCCGTCGGGCGTGCGCTGGATCGCGCCTTCCTGCTTCTGGGTGAAGCTCGGCCGGGTCTTGCCGAGCGCGCCCTCGCTCTCGCCGACGTCGGGCGCGTGCGCGGCGACGTAGACGAGCCCGACGACCTTCGGGTGCACGCCGGCCTCGGTGATCACCGAACCGCCGTAGCTGTGCGCGACCAGGATCGTCGGTCCGTCCTGCAGGTCGAGGATGCGGCGCGTCGCGGCGACGTCGGCTTCGAGCGAGGTCAGCGGTTCCTGCACGACCGAGACGTGGTAGCCGTCGCGCGTGAGGATCTCGTACACCGGCTTCCAGCCCGAGCCGTCGACCCAGGCGCCGTGCACGAGCACGATGTTCCTGACCGGTGCGGCGAAGGACGGCGCCACGGCGCCCAACAGCAGTGCCGCGGCGAGCGCGGCGCGGAACAACAACGAGGTCTTGTCGATCATTGGAAAACTCCAGAAGTGGGGGGCGGAGGTGCCCGGTGCGACGACCGCTGCCGCGTGCACCTGCGCACGCGGCAGCGGCACGCTCACCTTCGGTGGAGGCGGTTGCGCCGGCATTGCGCCGGCGCGCGTTCGCATTACGCCTGTAACGTGGTCGCGATGGCACGGTGCGGGGCGTCCGATTGCGCGCGGGAGCCCGCAGCGCGAACGGCGGCGCGCGACGTCCGATCAGCCGTAGCCGGCCGCGAGCCAGCGCCGCAGGCCGTCGAGCGTGCGGAAATCGTCGACGCTGCGCGCTGGCAGCGACGGCGCCACGTGCAGCGCCATCGCGCAGAGCGCGCGGCCGGGGCCGAGCTCGAGGAAACGGTCCGCGCCGGCCTCGATGCAGGCCTGCAGGCATGCGTCCCACTGCACCGTGTGGCTGACCTGTGCGGCAAGCTTGTCGAGGCCGACGGCGAGGTCGAGCACGGCGCTGCCGTCGATGCCACTGAACAGCCGCACGCGCGCATCGGGACGCGCGACGGCGACGCCCGCCAGCGCCGCGCGGAACGCGCCTGCGGCGGCCTCGAGCCGTGGGGTGTGCGAGGCGACCTCGACCTCGATGCGCAGCACGCGCGTGGCGCCCGCGCGCGTGGCCCGTGCGGCGAACGCATCGAGCGCGTCGCCGGCGCCGCCGATGACGAAGGCATCGCCGGGGTTCACGATCGCGATCGCGGTACCGTGCTCGCGGCACAGCGCCTCGATCGCGGCGCGACCGGGCCCGCGCACGAACAGCAGGCCGTCGCCGGGTGCGCTCGCCGCGTCCATCACCTCGGCGCGGCGCGCGGCGAGCGCGAGCGTCGTCGGCGCGTCGAACCGCCCGGCGACGCCCCAGGCCGCGAGTTCGCCGATGCTGTAACCGGCGACCAGCAACCGTGGCGGCAACACGTCCGCGAGCGCAGCGTGCGCGGCGAGCGCCTGCAGGGTGCAGAGCAGCTGGCCGGTGCGATTGCGGTGCAACTCCGCGCCCGATGCGGTGCGCACCCGCTCGCGCGGATCCTGGCCGTCGAACAGCGCCGCGGCGCTGGCGAACAGCGCCTGCGCCGCCGGTGCATCGGCGACGAGGTCGAACATGCGCGCGTGCTGCGGGCCCTGGCCCGGGCACAGGATCGCGAGCGTCATGCGCCGAGCCTAGCGCGGATACAGCACGCCGATCGCGACCGCGAGCGTGGCGATGCTGAACACCGTGCTCGCGATGACCATCGAGCCGGAGGCGGCCGACTCGAGCTTGTAGTTGACGCCGAACAGGATGCCGAAGAAGCCGGACGGCAACGCCGCCAGCAGGATCGAGATCTTCACGAGGTCCGACGGCACCGGCAGCAGCATCGCGATCGCGACGACCAGCAGCGGCCGCGCGATGTTCGAGACCAGGGTCGCGACGACGACCTGGCCGTCGAGGCGGAACGGCTGCGCCGACAGGATCAGGCCGGTCAGGAACAGCGCGACGCCGCCGGCGGCCTGGCCGACCAGCTCGAGCGAGGCGTGCGCGACCGGGCCGAGCGGCATGCCCGACAGCGAGAGCAGCGCGCCGAACACGGGTGCGAGCACGATCGGCTTGGTCAGCGAGCGGCGCAGCGCGCGCCGCACGCGCGCCGCCTTCGACTCGCCCGCCGCCTTCGCGCCCGACAACTCGAGCACGAGCAGGGTGATCGGCGACGGCAGGATCGTCGCTGCCGCGATCGCGACCGCGACCTGCACGGTCGCGCCGCTGCCGCCGAGCGCGGCGACGATCGGCAGGCCGGCCGCGGCGTAGTTCGGCTGCGCGACCGTCAGCGCCTGCACCGCCGCCTCGCCGCGCGCGATGCCGCGCATGCGCTGCCAGGCGTACCAGCCGAACAGCGGCAACAGCATGATCGCGGCCTGGATCGTGAACAGCGGCCACTCGCCGATCATGACCTCGCGCGGCGTCGACGCGGTGGCGACGAACAGCGACGCGGGCAGCGCGAAGTCCATCACCAGCGCATTGATCTCGCCGACGTGGTGGTTGTCGATGGTGCGGACGCGGCCGGCGAAATAGCCGAGCAGCATCACGAAGAAGATCGGGACGAGCGCCTGGATGACGACGTGCGACATGGGTTCACTCCGATTCGATGGCGAAGAGGCTCATCGCGAGCAGGTCGGCCGAGCCGCCCGGGCTCAGCCGGCGCGCGACGAAGGCGCGGTGCAGCGCGAGGGCGCGCGCATGCCAGTCGCTGCGCGCGACGCCGCCCTCGCGCAGGAAGCGGCGCGCCGCGTGCTGCGCGAACTGCAGGCCGTCCCGGCCGCCGCGGTGGAGCAGGTTGGTGTCCTCGAGCGCGGCGATCAGGGCCATGCAGGCATGCACGCGCGCCGCCTCGGCGTCGCCGGGCGCGCGGCGTGCGCCGGCGCGCAACGCCGGTACGCCGATGCCGTGCACCGCGGGAAAGCCGGCGGCGGCCTCGGCGCGCGCGCCTCCCGCGCCGTACAGGCGCCGCGCGCGGCTGCCGTGGCTGTGCAGCAGCACCGGGCCGCCGAGGATCTCGCGCCCCCAGCGGCGCGCGACGATCGCGCCCAGCGGAGTGCCGTCCGGCTCGAGGCCGCCGGCGCGCGCGCCTTGCGCCGCGACCAGCAGGCCGAGGCCGAAGATCGCGCCGCGATGCGTGTTGATGCCGCCGGTCGCGGCGTGCATCGCCGCTTCCGCGGCGAGGCCGATGACGCGCAGGCGCCCCATGCCGTCGCCCTGCGCGCCGGCCTGCGCCATCGCGACGAAGTGCGGCCGGATCGCCGCCGCGCTGCGGCGGAACAGCGTCGCGTCCATGTCGTCATGGCTGCCGTTGTCGACGTGGCTGACCAGGCCCGGCTTGGGAAAGGTCTCCACTTCGGCCAGCAGGCAGTCGGCCGCGCGCGTCCCGATCGCGTCGGCGTCGATCGGCGCGGGTGCGATGGGAGGCGTCGCGTGCCGGCGCAGGGCGTCCGTCATGGCACGACGCCTTCGACGAAGCGCGAGGTGTCGACGAGTTCGACCGCGCCGACGCTCTTGGCCAGCACCTGCGCGCAACCCGCGCGCAGTTCGCGCCAGTTCACGCCGGCACCGTCGCAGCGCAGCAGTTCGCCGTCGATGCGCATCGGCGCGGCCGCCTCGATCGTCGCGAGTTCGCGCAGCAGGCCGGCGACGTCGCTGTCGGCGCGCAGCGCGAGCAGCAGGTCGAGGTCCGATCCGCGCGAGAGGTAGTCGAGCCCGGTCATCGCCTGCCAGGCGAGGCTGCCGAACACGCGCGCCTCGATGCTGCGCGCCGCGGCCATCCAAAGCAGGCGCTGCAGCGTCGCTCGCCATGGACCCGGCGCGGCGCCGATCGCGGACGCGAGCGGCAGCGCGCGTTCGACGCCGGCGATGTCGCTGCGCAGGGCTTCGATCGCGATCCGGCGCTTGCCGGCCGACAGCGGCAGTGGCCATCCCAGCGCGAGGCCGCCGGCATCGCCGGGCGCGTAGCGTCGTGCGACCAGGGGCCAGTCGTGGCGCTGCCACAGCAGCGCGAGCGGCTCGCGCGCCAGCTCGGGGCGTTCCGCCAGCAGCCGGCGCCACGCCGGTGGCGCGAGGCGGACCAGGTCGTGGCGCAGGATGTCCATGTCACTGCCCCGCGAGCGCGAGCGTGCGCACGCGCTCGGCGATCCCGGCCGCCTTCGGCCGGCCGGCGCGCTCGGCGCCGAGGCGGTCGCGCCGGTCCTCGCGCGCGGGCGATTCGGCCAGCAGTGCCTCGAGTCGCGGCGCGAGCGGCGCATCGCCGTCCCAGATCGCCGCGATGGCGCCCATGCGCGCGATGTTGTCGATGCCCGGCGCGAACACCGGGGTCGACTTCGCCATCTGTTCGAGTGTCTCGATCGGCAGCTTGGTCACGCGCGACATCGACGGCAGGTCCATCACCGCCGGGTCGGCGCCGGGCACGGCGACCAGGCTGCGCGTCGACAGCGCGGTCGCGATGAACGCGCCCGCGGCGCTGTGCCCGTACAGCACGCCGATCGTGTGGCGGCCGGCGAAGTCGGCCAGCAGCAGGCTCTTGGACAGGTGGGCGAGGAACTCGCTGAGGCCGAGCAGCTCGTCGCGCTTGCTCATGCGCTGGCTGTCGCTGTCGACCAGCACCACGATCGGACCGTCGCCGCCCCGCGCGAGCGCGTCGAGCACGTGGCGCGATAGGCGGATCGCGCCGTCGACGCCGAGCGGCGTGCGACCGGAAACGCCGACGATGTCGGCGCGACGGCCGCCGGACAGGGTGGCGGAGCCGAGCACGAGGCCATCGGACGAGCGGACGTCGTGGCCTTGCGGGAACAGCGACGCGAGCAGTTCATCGAGCGTCATGGCGGATACTCCGGGTCTGGTCTGCGAGGGCGATGAAGGCCGCGGCGGGCATGCCCGGCACGGCGCCGGCGTCGGCGACGCCTGCTGCCTTCCACACGTCGAGCGCGTCGGCGCAGTCGCCGAAATCGCGCAGGCGTCGTTCCAGTCGCGCCTGTTCCGCCTCGAGCGTGCGCGCATCGAACGCGGGCGCGTTCTCGAGCAGCACGAGCGCGGCGGCACGGAACGCGGCGATGGAATCGTCGACGAACGCGTCGACGGCACCGAGCAGGCGGCGGTGCTTGCCGCCCATCGTGCGCCACACCAGTGCGCGATCCCGGGCGTCGAACTCGTCGACGCCGCGGTTGGTCTCGATGACTTCCGGCCCGGACACGGCGAGCCGTCCCTGCTCGGAGATCGCGAGCGCGGAACAGCAGCCGGCGATCAGCGAACCGCCGCCGTAGCAGCCGGCGCGGCCGCCGATGAGGCCGACGACGGCGACGCCGGCGGCGCGTGCCTCGAGCAGAGCGCGCATGATCTCGGCGATGCCGAGTTCGCCCGCGTTCGCTTCCTGCAGGCGCACGCCGCCGGTGTCGAACAGGATCAGCACCGGCATCGAGCCGGCGTCGCGCGCGGCCCGCAGCAGTCCGGTCAGCTTGGCGCCGTGCACCTCGCCGAACGCGCCGCCCATGAAGCGGCCTTCCTGCGCGGCGACGAGCACGGCGCGGCCGTCGAGCCGTCCGCGGCCTACGACCATGCCGTCGTCGAACTGCGCCGGCAGGTCGAACAGGGCCAGGTGCGGGCTCTGCTCGCGCTGTTCGGGGCCGATGAATTCCTCGAAGCTGGCGGCGTCGAGCAGGGCCGCGATGCGTTGGCGCGCGGATGCCTCGTACCAGCTTGCCTGCAGGCCGGCCGGTGCGGCGAAGGGGGTATCGACGGCGCTCATGGGGCGTCCTCCTCGATCGCGCGGACCGCCTGCGCGAGGCGCAGGGCCACGGTGTCGGGGCGCGCGCCGCCGTCGTTGATCGACAGGCGCAGCCCGCCCGGCGAGCAGCGTTCGACGAAGTCGGCGACGACCGCCTCCCATACCGCGCCGAAGCCGGCGGCGGCGGTGTGGATCTCGACCTCGCAGCGGTTGCCCGGCGCGACGCGCTCGACCAGCACTTCGAGGTTGCCCGAGGCGACCACGCCGACCAGCGCGATCGCCTTCGTGCCGGCCGCCGGGCGCGCGGCCTGGTGGCTGTAGCTCAAGGTTTCCATGACGTCTCCCAGTGGTTACCAGTTGCGGAATCGCGACGGCGGCGCGTACAGCCCGCCCGACCAGTGGACGAGGTCCTTGATCGAGCGCGCGGCGAGCAGGCGCCGGTCGGCTTCCAGCGGATCGATGCCGAGGTCTTCGGGGCGCTGGATCACGCCGCGCTCGCGCAGCGCCTGCACCAGCTTGCGGTCGCGGCCGCGGCCGACGTCGGTGTAGCCGGCGACGCCGCGGATCGCGTGCTCGCGCTCGTCCCGGTCGCGGCACAGCAGCAGGTTCGCGATGCCTTCCTCGGTGACGATGTGGGTCACGTCGTCGGCATAGACCATCACCGGCGCGAGGTCGAGCGAGAGCTTGTCGGCGAGCTCGATCGCGTCGAGCCGCTCGACGAACATCGGCGCATGCTGGTCGCCGAAGGTCTCGCCGATCTGCACCACCAGCTTGCGGCCGCGGCGCAGCGGCGCGGGGCCGTCGGGGTCGGCCTGCAGGCCGGCCTGCAGCCAGGCCGGGCTCGGATGGCGACGGCCGCGTGCGTCGCTGCCCATGTTCGGCGCGCCGCCGAAGCCGGAGATGCGCGAGGTGGTCACGGTCGAGGAATTGCCGAGCAGGTCGATCTGCAGGGTCGACCCGATGAACATGTCGCAGGCGTACATGCCGGCGGTCTGGCAGAACGCGCGGTTGGACCGCAGCGAGCCGTCGGGGCCGGTGAAGTAGATGTCCGAATGGGCGCGGACGTAGTCCTCCATGCCGACCTCCGAACCGAAGCAGTGGATCTGCTCGACCCAGCCGGACTCGATCGCCGGGATCAGGGTCGGGTGCGGGTTCAGCGCCCAGTGGCTGGCGATCTTGCCCTTCAGCCCCAGCCGCTCGCCGTAGGTCGGCAGCAGCAGCTCGATCGCGGCGGTGTTGAAGCCGATGCCGTGGTTGAGGCGCCGGACCCCGTACGGCGCGTAGATGCCCTTGATCGCGAGCATCGCGGTCAGGACCTGCGTCTCGGTGATCGCGGCCGGGTCGCGCGTGAACAGCGGTTCGACGTAGAACGGCTTGTCCGCCTCGACCACGAAGTGCACGCGGTCGCCGGGAATGTCCACGCGCGGCAGCACGTCGACGATCTCGTTGACCTGCGCCACGACGATGCCGTCCTTGAACGCGGTCGCCTCGACCACCGCGGGCGTGTCCTCGGTGTTCGGCCCGGTATAGAGGTTGCCGTCGCGGTCGGCGCTGACCGCGACGATCAGCGCGACGCGCGGGGTCAGGTCGATGAAGTAGCGCGCGAACAGCTCGAGGTAGGTGTGCACCGCGCCGAGCTCGATCTGGCCGCCGAACAGCATCTTCGCGATGCGCGCCGACTGTGGCCCGGAGAACGCGTAGTCGAGGCGCCTGGCGATGCCGCGCTCGAACACGTCGAGGTGTTCGGGCAGGACGACGCCGGACTGCACCATGTGCAGGTCGTGGACCCTGGCGACGTCGACGGCGGCGAGCGCGCGCGCGAGCAGGTCGGCCTGCTTCTGGTTGTCGCCCTCGAGGCAGACGCGATCCCCGGGGCGCAGCAGCGCCTCGAGCAGCGCGGTCGCGTCCTTCGCTGCGACGATCTTGCCCTCGGCGAGGCGCGCCGCGCCCTGGATGCGGCGGTCGCGTTCGTTGCGTGCGGAATGGCTCATCTGGAGGTCTCCGGGAGTCTGTGCAGGCGGATGCGCGGTCGTCGCGCGTGCCCCGGCCGGTGCCGGGCGCCGCCGCCGGGATCGCCGCGGGCGCGGCGGCGCGCCGGCGTGGCCGGTGGTGGCAGCGGGCGGCGCGGCTGGATCGGAAGCGGGTGCATCGGATCGACTCCGGGGCGGCGTGCATCGCCGACGATGGTCAGCGTCGACCCTGCGCATTGGCGGAGGATGTCCGCCGCGTGCGCGCGTATTGCAGCTGAAACCGGCGCCGGCGCGCGAGTCCGCCGCCGCCCCTGCACGTCGGCAGGGCCGGCGCGAAGCCACGGCGCGGGGATCGCGGCCGCGCTCATGGCCTGGCCTCGGCGGCGCCCGCCGCGGTGTCCTGCCAGCCGCCGCCGAGGGCGAGGAAGGCCGCGACCTGGTCGCCGGCGACGACCGCCTCGATCGCCGCGAGCTGCTGTTCGGCCGTGAGCAGCACGCGCCGTGCGTCGAGCACGGCGAGTGCATTCGTGCGCCCGCCGGCCTGCAGGCGCAGCGCGTCGGCCTCGACGCGCGCGGCTTCGTCGCGCGCGGCGCGCAGCAGCTGCTCGCGTTGCAGGTCGTCGAGGTAGGTGCCGAGCGCGGTCTCCGCCTCGCGCAGGCTCTCGAGCACGACGCCGTCGAAGTTCGCCAGCGCGGCGCGCGTGGCCGCTTCGGCGGCGTCGACGCGCGCGCGCGCGCCGCTGCGGTTCGCCTGCCAGTGGACGAATGCACCGAAGTTCCACAACCGCGTCGGCGCGGTCAGGAAGTCGCTGATCGCGCCGAGGGTGCCGACCGAGGCACCGAGGCGGATGTCGGGATAGAGCTCGGCGGTGGCGACGCCGATGCCGGCGGTCGCCGCCGCGAGCTGGCGCTCGGCGCGCCGCACGTCCGGTCGGCGCTGCAGCAACGACGCGCCGTCGCCGACCGGAAGCGGCTGGCGGATCCGCGGCGGCGTCGCGCAGTCGGCCAGCGTGGGATCGAGCTGCGCCGGCGCGAGTCCGGACAGCGTGGCCAGGCGCAGCAGCGCGTTGCGCTGCGCGGACGCGAAGGCGGGCAGCACGCTCGCCTGCAGCTCGACCGCCTGGCTCGCGCGGGCGACGTCGAGCTCGGTCGCGCGCCCGCCCTCGCGCAGGCGCGCGACCAGCAGCAGGCTGGCCTGCTGCAGCTCGAGCGCGCGATCGGCGAGCGCGCGCTGGCGCCCCGCGGCGCAGGCGTCGGCGTAGGCGCGCGCGGTCTCGGCGGCCACGTTGACGCGCACGAGGTCGCGCGCGGCGAGGGTCGCTTCGTGCGCGTCGGACGCCTGCTCGATGCCGCGGCGGATGCCGCCGAACAGGTCGAGGTCGTAGCCGACCGTGGCCTGCGCGGCATAGACGTCGCTGCGCGGCGGTTTGATCCTCAGCAGGTACTGCTCGCCGGCGACCTGGCTGCGCTCGACGCCGGTGTCGAGCGCGACGCCGGGCTGGCGCAGCGCGCGCGCCTCGGCCAGCAGCGCGGCGCTGCGTTCCAGCGTCGCGTTCGCGATGCGCAGGTCGGTGTTCGCGGCGAGTGCCGCGTCGACGAGTGCATCGAGGCGCGCGTCGTCGTACAGGCGCCACCAGTCCGCCGGCACCGCGGCGGCGGACAACGCGGCGCCCTGCGCGGCGAAGGCGGCGTTCGCGGCCGGTGCATGGACGGCGGCCTCGGCCGGCACGTGGTAGTCCGGGCCGACCGTGGCGCAGGCCGGCAGCAGCGCGGCGCACGCGCACGACGCGAGCCGCAGCGGAATGCGCGCGTTCATTCGTCGCCCTCCGTGCGGCGCCCGGCCGGCAGCTGCACGGCGACGGACGCGGTGCGCCCGGCGATCAGGCGCACGCCGTCCGGCACCTCGCCGAGCTGGATGCGCACGGGGATGCGCTGCGCCAGGCGCACCCAGCTGTAGTTCGGCGTGATGTTGGCGAGGCCGTTGCCGCTCGGCCCACGCTCGCGGTCCTCGATGCCGCCGGCGATGCTCGCGACGGTGCCGCGCAGCTCGCGGCCGATGCCCATGATGCGGATCACGGCCGGGTCGCCGACGCGGATCAGCGCGACCTGGGTCTCCTCGAAGTAACCGTCGACGCGGAACGACGCGGTCTCGACCAGCGCGAGCAGGCGTCGTCCCGGCGCGGCGTACTCGCCCGGGCGGATCTCCAGGTTGGTGACGACACCGTCGACCGAGGCGCGCACGACCGTGCGCTCGACGTCGAGGCGCGCCGCGTCGCGCTGCGCGATCGCCTGCTGCAGCTGCGCGCGCAGCTCGGCGACGCGCGCGGCGCCCTGCTCGCGCTGCTCGCGCGTGGAGAGGTCGCCGAGCACGGTGTTGCGCCGGTTCTCGCGCGTGGCCTGCTGCAGCGCGGCCGTGGTCGCCGCGATCGCGGCCTCGGCACGGTCGAGCGCGAGCTGGTAGCGCGAGGGATCGAGCACGAGCAGCACGTCGCCATTCCTGACCGGCTGGTCGTCCTTCACGCGCACCTCCGTGACCAGCGCGTTGACGTCGGAGCTGACCTGCACCACGTTCGCGCGCAGGCGGCCGTCGCGCGTCCACGGTGCGACGCCGTAGTGGTGCCAGAGCCAGCTCGCCGCGACCAGCGCGACGGCGAGGACGGCGAAGGTCGCGAGCAGCTTCGCCAGCAAGGGCAGCGCGCGGTTGCTCATGTCTGCATACTCCCGGTGAATCCAAGATGGGTGGTGGCGAGCGCCAGCAGCCAGAGGACGATGACGAACAGGGCGACGTCGACCAGGCCCGGATGCCACACGAGGCGGTAGAAGCGCAGGCGCCGCAGCACGATGCCGAGCAGCAGGGTCAGCACGAAGGCGAGCGTGCCGAGCAGCAGCAGCGCCGGCACGTACACGCGGTGGAGGGCGATCTCGCCGATCACGACACGCTCCCGTTCGCGAGCGCCGGCAGCGGCGCGAAATCGAGGCGCAGCGAGACCAGTGCCGCGAGCGCGCCGGCGTCGGCTTCGTTGCGGCTGCCGTCGCCGAGCGCGGCGATGTCGCCGTCGATCGTGGCGGCGAAGGCGGCGCCGTGCGCCGTCGTCGTCGAGCGCGCCCGTTCGCGGCAGCGCGCCGCGAGCAGCGCGCGGGTCCGCGCGAAGCGCGAAGCGCGCGCGTCGTCGGCGGCTTCGAGCGCGACGAGGTTCGCGGCGACGCGCAGCGAGCGCAGCACGTCGGCCGATGCGGCAGCGTCGCCGCCGGCCTGCTGCAGCCGCACCGACACCTGGCCGGCGCGGTCGAGCATCTGCACCGGGCGCGTGCGCGCGGACTCGCAGCCGCGTTCGGCCATGCGCGCGAGTGCGCGCCAGTTCGCGCGTGCGAGGCGGCGTGCGTTCCAGGCCGGGTCGAGCGTGCGCAGCACGCGCATGATCGCCAGCGAGAGCAGCAGCCCGGCGATCTGCGCCAGGTTGACGTTCACGAACACGGCGAAATCGGCCTGGTAGGTTTCCTGCAGCGCGAGCGCGCCGGTGAAGGTGATGCCGCTGATCAAGGCGAGGCCGGCGAGCCGTTCCACCGACTGCATGTAGCCGAGCGCCAGCATCGCCGGCGCGAGTGCGAGCGCGAGCGGCGCGAAGCCGTCGAGGCCGGGCAGGATCGCGAACTGGTACAGCGCCGCGACCGGCAGGGCGAGCAGCACGCCGACCAGCGCCGACAGCAGCACGCGCGCGGGCTGGTCCTGGTTGGCGAACAGCGAACAGCCGATCGCGACGAACTGCACCGCGATGCCGCCCTCGGGCCAGCTGCCGAGGATCCACAGCGCGCACGAGGCCAGCATGCCGGCGGTCGCGGTCACGCCGGCAAGCAGCGCCACGCCGCGATCGGCGTACAGCGGTACGCGCGTCGCCACGCGCGTCTCGCGCGCGAGTCGTGCCGGCAGCGCGGCGTCGGGCTCGCGCACCGCGCGGGCGAGCAGGCGGCAGTCCTCGAACAGGGCCGCGAGCGCGAGCAGGTGCGTGGTCGCGGCCTGCTCGATCAGGGCGGCGTCCCCGCGCCCGCCACGCGGCGGGCTCGCCGTCGCCGACCCCTGCAGCGCGGGCGGCAGCGCCGGCGCGTCCGCGGGCCCGGACGCGTCGGCGAGCGCCTGCGCCCAGCGCACGAGTGCGTTCACGCGTGCCGCCAGCGGCGCGCGCAGTGCGCCGTGCACGCGCAGGGCTTCGAGTGCGCCGCGCGCGTTCGACAGCGCGGGCAGCAGGCCGGCGAGCCGGTCCTGCAGCACGCGCACGCTGCCGGCGATGCGCGGCGCATCCCAGCTGTCGAAGGCGAGGTGCGTGTGCAGCGCGTAGAGTTCGCCGACCGCCTGCGCCAGGCGCGTCGAGGCCATGGCCGCCTGCGCCGGCGTCGCCTCGCCGGCCAGCGTCTGCGCCATGCAGCCGGCGCAGTCACGGATCGCCTGTGCCGTGCGCCGGCCGAGTTCGCCGCGCACGTCGCGCGGGAAGAACAGCGTGTGCGCGAGCGCGGCGCAGGTGATGCCGAGCGAGATCTCCTCCAGGCGCGCGACCATCGTGTCGAAGATCGCTTCGGGCGCGTCGACGACCGCCAGCCCGACGATCGCCGCGGTGTAGCCGGCGAGCAGCGGGACGTAGCTGCGCGGCGAGCGGTCGAGCAGGGACAGCCAGACCCAGAAGCCGACCCACGCCGACATCGCGATGCACAGCAACGGCGGCGACTGCACCAGCGGCGGCACCATCAGCAACGCGCCGGCGCCGCCGACGAGGGTGCCGGCGAGGCGGTAGATCGCCTTCGAGCGGACCATGCCCGACAGCGGCGCGGCGACGATGAACACGCTGAAGGCGGCCCAGTACGGCCGCTGCAGGTCGAATGCGAAGGCGAGGTAGAGCGCAGCCGTGACCGCCAGCGTGTTGGCGAGCGCGAACGAGAGCCGCCGCGTCGGCCACCGCGCGAGCAGCGCCTGCAGCCGGCTGGTCGCGTGCAGCGGGTTCGACAGCGTCAGTGACATCGGGCCCTCCTCCTCGTGCGCCGTTGCCGTTCCGGGACGGTCGCCAGCATGGAGGGGGGCGGTAGCGGCCGCGTTTCCGCACACGCCGGCCGGATTTCAACTGCAATCGGCGCGTGCCGTGCCGCCGCCGGTTCACGTGCGCTTCCGGCGAGGTCGGCGAGACTGCGCGCGGGCGACCCGCCCGCAACGGAGGAGCACGAAAATGAGCGTCAATGTCGCCGTCCTGGTCGGCAGCCTGCGCAGGGACTCGCTCAACCGCAAGCTCGCCGACGCGCTCGCCGCGCTCGCGCCGTCGTCGCTGCGGCTCGAACCGGTCGCGATCGGCGCGTTGCCACTGTACAACCCGGACCTCGACGGCGATTCCCCGCCGGCGGAATGGGCGCGCTTCCGTGCCGCGATCCAGGCCAGCGACGCGGTGCTGTTCGTGACGCCCGAATACAACCGTTCGCTGCCGGCCGCGCTGAAGAACGCGATCGACGTCGGTTCGCGCCCGACCGGCCGCAGCGTCTGGGCGCGCAAGCCTTGCGCGATCGCGACCGCGTCGCCGGGCGGAATCGGCGGCTTCGGCGCGAACCACCACCTGCGCCAGTCGCTGGTGTTCCTCGACATGCCGGCGCTGCAGCAGCCGGAGGCCTACATCGGCGGCGCCGACAAGCTGTTCGACGCCGCCGGCGGCATCGCCAGCGAGTCGACGCGCACGTTCCTCACCGGCTTCATGGAGGCGTTCGCGCGCTGGATCGAGCGCACTCGCGCCTGACGCCGCGCCGCGTGAGAGGATGCGCGGGCCGCTCCGCGCGCGAGGACGACGATGCGCAACTTCGATTTCAGTTCCTGGCAGGCCGTGCTGTCGACCCTGTTCGGCCTCGCCCTGATCACCGTGATCGGCGTCGGCGTGCGCCTGCTCGCGATGCAGACGATCCAACAGCGGCGCGAACGCGAGAACCGCCAGATCAACGAGCGCCTGCGCACGCTGATCGCGGCCTACAAGACCCTCGGCGGTTCGTTCACCGGCGACCTCGCGGTCGATCCGTTCCACCTGCGCGACCTGCGCCGCGCGGACGCCGAGGCCGCCGCAGCCGACGAGCGCGCCGGCTCCGACCGCGGGCGGCGCATCCGCGACGCGGTCGAGGCTGCGCTGTCGGACATCATCCTGCTCGGCACCGAGGAGCAGGTGCGACTCGCCGCGCGCGCGGCCAACGAGCTCGCCGCCGGCCGGCCGACGCACGTGCACGAGCTGGTCGTCTCGCTGCGCGCATTCATCCGCGAGGCGCTGGTGCTCGATCCGGTCCCCGCCGACGTCGAGATCCCGGTGCAGGGTCCCGCGCGGCCGTCCTCGTCGCCGGGCCGCGGCAAGGGCGAGGGTGGCGGTCGCGACGGCGGCCGGGGCGGCGGCGCCGGCGGCATGGGCATGGGCGCCGGCATGGGCATGGGCGTCGGGCTCGGCGTGCACGCGGGTTCCGACGACGACGCGGCGCGCTGACGGCGCAGGCGGCGCCGCGTGCCGCGAGGTTGGAAAGGGACTACGCTGCACGCCGTCGCCCGGAGGAACCGCCGTGCCGCCCGTACGCCCGTACCCGCTCGACCGCTGCGACCGCTTCCTCGCCCGCTGCAAATCGCGCAGCCGCGCGATCAAGGTGTTCGCGACCGGCGATTCCTGGCTCGCCGCGCCGGGCGGCTGGTGGCGCGGCAAGTCGGTCGTGCAACTGCTGAACGACGACGGCTGGGTGCAGTCGGTGTCGCCCGGCCATCCCGGTTTCAACGTGCTGTCGATCGCCAAGGTCGGCTTCGAGATGAAGCAGATGGCGACCGACCATGACCTCGTCGCGCTCGACTACGTGCGCAGTGAGTTCGCGCGCCAGGGCGTGCCGTTCGCGTTCGACGCGTTCATGGTCAGCGGCGGGGGCAACGACGTGATCCCGAAGGTGCAGGCCTACATCGTCGGCGGCGATGGCGAGGCGCACATCGACGATGCGCGCCTCGACGGGATCCTCGGCGAGGTCGTCGCGCGCTGGCCCGCGCTGCTCGCGCGGCTGGTGCCCGGCGACGCGCCCGTGCTCGCGAACGGCTACGGGCCGGTGATCCCGACGCTCGAGCCGGGCCGCAGCTGGCTGCCGCTGCTCGGCATCGGTCCATGGGTCGGTCCGTGGCTGCTGCAGCATTGCGGCCTCGACCTCGACACCGCGCGCGGCCTCGTCGCCGACGTCATCGACCGCTTCAACGAGTGCCTCGCCAAGGTGGGGGGCATCGCGTACTTCGACCTGCGCCCGACCGTCGCCGCGATGCCGGCCTCCTGCTGGCACGACGAGATCCACTTCACCGCCGCCGGCTGGAAGCGCGTGGCCGAGCAGTGGCTGCACGAACTCGAGCGGCGGGTCGGGCGCGAGCCGCAGGTCGGCCCGGCGCTGCGCGAGGTGCGCATGCCGACCCTCGCGCACGTGGATGCAACGCCGACCCCGCGCGCACGCAGGAAGACCGCCACCCCGCGGCGCGGCCGCACGCGTCGACCGGGCTGAACCGCGCCGGCGCGGTGGCGCCTGCCACTCGGATGTGATGGACTCGCGGACTCTTCCCGCGGAGTCCGACCGATGCCTGCATCGCCTCTTCGCGCCGTCGCCGCGGGCGCGGCGATCGCCGCACTCGCCGCCTGCGCGCCGCAGCCGCCGCGTGTCGCCGCCGCCGTCGCTCCGATCGAGCTGGCCGAGGTGCGCCACCCGGACGGCGAGACCCCGGACTGGTGGTTCCGCGCCGGCGCCGCCGCCGCGCACGCCAACCTGCCGCAGCGTGCGCGCGCGAAGAACGTCATCGTCTTCCTCGGCGACGGCATGAGCGTGCCGACGATCGCCGCCGCGCGCATCCTCGACGGCCAGCGCCGCGGCGCGTCCGGCGAGGAGAACCGCCTCGCGTTCGAACGCTTCCCGGCGACCGCGTTCAGCCGCACCTACGAAACCGACCGGCAGGCGCCCGATTCCGCCGGCACGATGACCGCGATCATGAGCGGCATGAAGACGCGCTACGGCGTCATCGGCGTCGACCAGCGCGCACTCCGCGGCGATTGCGCGTCGAGCCGCGGCACCGAGGCGGCGAGCCTGCTCGAACTCGCCGCCGCGGCCGGCCTCTCGACCGGCATCGTCACGACCGCGCGCATCACGCACGCGACCCCCGCGGCGACCTATGGCCACCTGCCCGAACGCAACTGGGAAGTGGATTCGGCGATGCCGGCGCAGGCGCTCGCCGACGGCTGCGTCGACTTCGCGCGCCAGCTGGCCGAGTTCCGCGTCGGCGACGGCATCACCGTCGCGCTCGGCGGCGGGCGCTCCGGCTTCCTGCCGGAGACACAGGTCGATCCCGAGTACGCCGACCTGCGCGGCAAGCGCCGCGACGGCCGCGACCTCGTCGCCGAATGGCGCGCGCGCCCCGGCGCCGCGTACGCCTGGAACGCGGCGCAGCTCGCCGCGGTCGATCCCGCGCGCACGCGCCGGCTGCTCGGCCTGTTCGAGCCCGAGCACATGCGCTACGAAGCCGAGCGCGCGCAGGACCCGGGCGGCGAGCCGAGCCTGGCCGAGATGACCGCCGCCGCGTTGCGCGTGCTCGAACGCGATCCGGACGGCTATTTCCTGATGGTCGAGGGCGGCCGCATCGACATGGCGCATCACGCGGGCAACGCGTACCGCGCGCTCGGCGAGACGATCGAATTCGCGCGCGCGGTCGACGTCGCCGCACGCATGACCTCGGCCGACGACACGCTGATCCTCGTCACCGCCGACCACAGCCACACGCTCGCGTTCGTCGGCTATCCCGCGCGCGGCAACCCGATCCTCGGCAAGGTGCGTACCGGCAACGAGGCCGCGGGCGAGTACGCGCGTGACGCGACCGGCCTGCCGTTCGCGACCCTGTCCTATGCCAACGGGCCGGGCTATGCCGGCGCCAGCGACAGCCAGCCGGAGGGCGTGAAGCGCTATCCGCACCGGCCGAAGGAATTCCAGCCGGCGACGCGCGGCCGGCCCGACCTCGCCGGCGTCGACACCGCGGCCGAGGACTACGAGCAGGAAGCGCTGGTGCCGCTGCCGGCCGAGACGCACGGCGGCGAGGACGTCGCGGTGTTCGCGCGCGGGCCGGGCAGCGCCGCGGTCCATGGTTCGATGGAACAGAACGCGCTGTTCCACGTCGTCGCCCAGAATGCCGATGCGATCCGTCGCCAGCTCTGCGCGATCGGCGCCTGCAACGCGGATGGCGTGCCGGTCACGCGGCCCGCGCGCGAGCGCCTGCCCGGAGCCGTACCGGGCCCGCGCTGACGCGGATCAGGCGAGCACTTCGAGCGCGGCGACCGAGCGGCGCAGCCGCGGCGAGAGGTAGGCCTGCGAGCCGCAGGCGATCAGGCCGGCTTCGGCGAAGCGCGCGCGGTACCAGTCCGGCGCGCGCGCGATGAAGCCCTCGACGTCGCCGGTCGCGCCGTCGCGCGAAGTGAACAGTTCGAGGAAGGCGAGTCCCTCGAGCGACTCGGCGATGCCCGCGAGGCCGCGGCGCAGCTCGGCCGCGGGCACGTAGTGCAGCACGTCGCTGCAGACGACGAGGTCGAAGCGCCATTCGAAGCGCAGCTCGGCGAGCTGGCCGAACGTGGCCAGCCCGATGTTGCGCGCGCGGCCGTAGCGCTCGACGACGTACCGGCTCGAGTCGAGCCCGCGGTACTCGAGCTTGGGCCGCAGCCGCAGCAGCGGCGCGCGCCACAGGCCCTCGCCGCAGCCGACGTCGAGCACGTTCTGCAGCGGCCGCGCGAGGTAGTGCTCGGCGAGGTGCACGACCATCGCCACCTTGCGCGCGCGTTCGGCGCCGGAACCGACGCGGTGGCGTGCGTCGCGGTACCAGCGGTCGTAGTAGGCGCGGTCGTACTGCTTGGTCATCGTGGCGCGGCTCGCTGCGGGGGCGCACAGCGTAGCGGTCGCGTCGCAGCCGCGCGAGCGCGCGCGATTGAGCGGCGCGGCGCGAAGGTCGATACTGGCGCGGCGGCGGCCGGCGTCGCGAGGAACCGAGGTGGAACGCGGCATGGCGGTCGAACCGATCCCGTTGAAGGCGCCGCGCCCGCGTGATCCGGCCGCGGGCGCCGCCCCGGACGTGCTCGCCGCGGTCGATGCCGCGCTCGATGCGAACCGCGCGCGCGAAGGCGCGCTGCTGCCGGTGCTGCACGCGATCCAGGATCGGCTCGGCTGGCTGCCGCCGGAGACGGTCGCGCTGGTCGCGCACGGCCTCAACCTCAGCCGCGCCGACGTGCACGGCACGATCAGCTTCTATCCGCATTTCCGCACGCACGCGCCGGGCCGGCGCATCGTGCGCCTGTGCCGCGCCGAGGCCTGCCAGGCGCTCGGCGCGCGCGAACTCGAAGCGCATGCGCGGCGCGTGCTCGGCATCGATTTCGGCCGTACCAGCGCCGACGGCGCGGTCACGCTCGAGGCCGCGTACTGCCTCGGCAACTGCGGCTGCGGACCGGCCGTGCTGGTCGACGACGACGAGTTGCACGCGCGGGTGACGCCGGCGGCGTTCGACGCGATCGTGCGCGACGCGCGCGAGGCGCTGCGGTGAGCGTGCGCGTCCACGTGCCGCGCGACGCGACCGCGCTGTCGCTCGGCGCCGAACGCACCGCGCGCGCGATCGCGGCCGAGGCGGCGCGACGTGGCATCGCGATCGAGCTCGTGCGCACCGGCTCTCGCGGGCTGTTCTGGCTCGAGCCGCTGGTCGAGGTCGAGGTCGCCTCGCCCGCGGGCGCGACGCGCATCGCCTACGGCCCGGTCGGCGCCGACGACGTCGCCGGCCTGTTCGCGGCCGGCTTCCTGCACGGCGGCGAACACGCGCTGCGCATCGGCCGCATCGAGGAGCAGCCCTACTTCGCGCGCCAGGAGCGTCTGGTGTTCGCGCGCGTCGGCGTGGTCGATCCCGTCGACGCCGCCGACTACGCCGCCCACGGTGGCTGGCGCGGCCTGCGCAATGCGCTCGCGATGGCGCCGGCGGAGGTCGTGCAGGTGGTCGTCGACTCCGGCCTGCGCGGTCGCGGCGGCGCGGCGTTCCCGACCGGCATCAAGTGGAGGACCGTACTCGACGCGCCGGCCGCCGCCGTACCGGCCGACGGCGTGCCGCGCAAGTACGTCGTCTGCAACGCCGACGAGGGCGACTCGGGCACGTTCTCCGACCGCATGCTGATGGAAGGCGATCCGTACTGCCTGATCGAGGGCATGGCGATCGCCGCGCACGCCGTCGGCGCCACGCAGGGCTACGTCTACCTGCGCAGCGAGTACCCGCACGCGCGGCGCGCGCTCGAGGCCGCGATCGCCGGCGCGTACGCGGCCGGCTGGCTCGGCGCCGACGTCGGCGGCAGCGGCCGTCGCTTCGAGCTCGAACTCCGGATCGGCGCCGGCGCCTACGTCTGCGGCGAGGAAACCGCGCTGCTGGAGAGCCTCGAGGGCCGTCGCGGCCAGGTCCGCGCGAAGCCGCCGCTGCCGGCGCTGCGCGGGCTGTTCGGTCGTCCGACCGTGGTCAACAACGTGATCTCGTTCGCGTCGGTGCCGGCGATCCTCGAGCGTGGCGCGGCCTGGTACCGCGACTTCGGCAGCGGCCGCTCACGCGGCACGCTGCCGCTGCAGCTCGCCGGCAACCTGCGCCGCACCGGGCTGGTCGAGAAGGCGTTCGGCGTGACCCTGCGCGAACTGCTGTACGACTACGGCGGCGGCTCGCTGTCGGGGCGGCCGATCCGCGCGGTGCAGGTCGGCGGGCCGCTCGGCGCGTACCTGCCCGAGTCGCAGTTCGACCTCGCGATCGACTACGAGGCGTTCGCGGCGATCGGCGCGATGCTCGGCCACGGCGGCATCGTCGCGTTCGACGACGGCGTCGACATGCTCGAGCAGGCGCGCCACGCGATGGCGTTCTGCGCCGCGGAGTCGTGCGGCAAGTGCACGCCGTGCCGGATCGGCTCGACGCGCGGGGTCGAGCTCATCGACCGCATCCGGGCCGGCGGCGCGCGCGAGCGCGACCTGGCCCTGCTCGAGGACCTGTGCCGGACGATGCGCCACGGTTCGCTATGCGCGCTCGGCGGCCTGACGCCCGACCCGGTGCTGAGTGCGCTCGCGCATTTCGGCGAGGATTTCGCGCGCGCGCCGTGACGCGCGCGGCGCGCCGGCCGCCGGCGCCACACGCCCGCGAGGGCAGGAGCTCTGCGATGTTGTCGATCAGCGAAACGGATCTCGGCACGCCCGCCTCGGCAGCGACCGAACGCGTCGTGCTGACCATCGACGGACGCGAGGTCTGCGTGCCGGCCGGCACTTCGGTGCTGCGCGCCGCGGCCGAGGCCGGTATCGGCATCCCGAAGCTGTGCGCGACCGAACTCCTCGACGCCTTCGGCTCGTGCCGCCTGTGCCTGGTCGAGATCGAGGGCATGAAGGGCTATCCCGCCTCGTGCACGACGCCGGTCGCGGCCGGCATGAAGGTCACGACGCAGAGCGCGACGCTCGCGGCGCTGCGCCGCGGCGTGATGGAGCTGTACGTCTCCGACCATCCGCTCGACTGCCTCACCTGCAGCGCCAACGGCCACTGCGAGCTGCAGGACATGGCCGGCGCGGTCGGACTGCGCGAGGTGCGCTACGCCGACGGCGCCGACCACGTGCACGCGTGGCGTGCCGACGGCAGCGCCAACCCGCTCTACGCCGGCCGCGACGACAGCAATCCGTACTTCTCGTTCGACCCGGCCAAGTGCATCGTCTGCTCGCGTTGCGTGCGCGCCTGCGACGAGCGCCAGGGCACGTTCGCACTGACGATCCAGGGCCGCGGCTTCGCCTCGATGGTCGCCGCCGGCGACGCCGCGTCGCTGCTCGAGTCCGAATGCGTGTCGTGCGGTGCCTGCGTGCAGGCCTGCCCGACCGCGACCCTGGTCGAGAAATCGCTCGTCGATGCGGGCCAGCCGGGGCACGCGGTGGTCACGACCTGCGCCTACTGCGGCGTCGGCTGCTCGTTCCGCGCCGAGATGAAGGGCGAACAGCTCGTGCGCATGGTGCCGGACAAGGATGGCCACGCGAACCACGGCCATTCCTGCGTCAAGGGGCGCTTCGCCATCGGCTACGTCACGCACCCGGATCGCATCACGCGGCCGATGATCCGCGCGCGCACCTCCGACCCCTGGCGCGAAGTCGGCTGGGACGAGGCGATCGCGCACGCGGCGGCCGAGTTCCGCCGCATCCAGTCGCGCTGGGGCCGCGGCGCGGTCGGCGGCATCACCTCCTCGCGCTGCACCAACGAGGAGACCTACCTCGTGCAGAAGCTGGTGCGCGCCGCGTTCGGCAACAACAACGTCGACACCTGCGCGCGCGTGTGCCACTCGCCGACGGGCTACGGCCTGAAGAACACGCTCGGCGAATCGGCCGGGACGCAGCGTTTCGATTCGGTCATGCACGCCGACGTCGTCCTGGTCATCGGCGCCAACCCGACCGACGGCCACCCGGTGTTCGCCTCGCAACTGAAGCGCCGCCTGCGCCAGGGCGCGCGCCTGATCGTCGCCGACCCGCGCCGCATCGACCTCGTGCGCACGCCGCACGTCGAGGCGGACTTCCACCTCGCGCTGCGGCCCGGCACCAATGTCGCGCTGGTCAACGCGCTCGCGCACGTGGTCGTCGACGAGGGGCTGGTCGACGAGGCATTCGTCGCCGCGCGCTGCGAGGCCGATTCGTTCGCCAAGTGGCGCGACTTCATCGCCGACCCGTGCCACTCGCCCGAGGCGAGCGAGGCGATCACCGGCGTGCCCGCCGCCGACGTGCGCGCCGCCGCGCGCCTGTATGCGACCGGCGGCAATGCGGCGATCTACTACGGCCTCGGCGTGACCGAGCACGCGCAGGGTTCGACCATGGTCATGGGCATCGCGAACCTCGCGATGGCGACCGGCAACATCGGCCGCGAGGGCGTCGGCGTCAACCCGCTGCGCGGGCAGAACAACGTGCAGGGCTCGTGCGACATGGGCTCGTTCCCGCACGAGTTCCCCGGCTACCGCCACGTCGGCGACGACGCGGTGCGCGCGTCGTTCGAGCAGGCCTGGGGCGTCGCGCTCGATCCCGAGCCGGGCCTGCGCATCCCGAACATGTTCGAGGCCGCGCTCGACGGCGACTTCCGCGGGCTCTACATCCAGGGCGAGGACATCGCGCAGTCGGACCCGAACACCCAGCACGTGACCGCGGCGCTGGCGGCGATGGAATGCGTCGTCGTGCAGGACCTGTTCCTCAACGAGACGGCGAAGTTCGCGCACGTGTTCCTGCCCGGCTCGAGCTTCCTCGAGAAGGACGGCACCTTCACCAACGCCGAGCGCCGCATCTCGCGCGTGCGGCGCGTGATGGCGCCGCGCAATTCCGACGGCACGCGCGGCTACGCCGACTGGGAGATCACGCAGCGGCTGTCGAACGCGCTCGGCTACCCGATGCATTACGCGCACCCGGCCCAGATCATGGACGAGATCGCCCGCCTCACGCCGACCTTCTCCGGCGTCAGCTATGCGCGCCTCGACGAGCTCGGCAGCATCCAGTGGCCGTGCGACGCCGCGCACCCGGGCGGAACCCCGACCATGCACGTCGACGAATTCGTGCGCGGCAAGGGTCGCTTCCTGCTGACCGCGTACGTGCCGAGCCGCGAGAAAGTCGACGCGCGGTATCCGCTGGTGCTGACGACCGGGCGCATCCTGAGCCAGTACAACGTCGGCGCGCAGACGCGCCGCACGCCGAACGTCGCCTGGCACGCCGAGGACCGGCTCGAGATCCATCCGCATGACGCCGAGGCGCGCGGCATCGCCGAAGGCGACTGGGTCGGCGTCTCCAGCCGTGCCGGCGAGACCGTGTTGCGCGCGACCCTGAGCGGGCGCATGCAGCCCGGCGTCGTCTACACCACGTTCCACTTCCCGGGCTCGGGCGCGAACGTGATCACGACCGAGAACTCGGACTGGGCGACCAACTGCCCGGAGTACAAGGTCACCGCGGTCGAGGTCACGCGCGTCAACCAGCCGTCGGACTGGCAGCAGCGCTTCCGGCGCTTCGACCAGCACCAGCGGGAACTGCTCGAACAGGCGCGCCATGCCGACGAAGTCCCCGGGCGCTGACGCCGGCCCGCCGGTGGGCCACGTGCGGCGCGAGGTGCGTCGCTGGCGCGACGGCGCGTTCGAGCACGCCGCCGACCGCGTGGCCGAGGAAGTCCCGGTCGCTCTGGTCTACAACGGGCGGCCGCACGTGGTGATGATGGCGACGCCGCGCGACCTCGAGGATTTCGCGCTCGGCTTCTCGCTCGCCGAGGCGATCATCGCCGACGCCGCCGAACTCGGCTGCTACGAGGCGGCCACGCTGGTCGAGGGCATCGAGCTGCGCCTGTCGGTACCGCCGGCGCGCGCCGACGCGCTCGACGCACGCCGCCGCAACCTGGCCGGCCGCACCGGCTGCGGCCTGTGCGGCGCGCAGGCGCTCGAGGATGCGCTGCGCCAGCCGCCGCCGGTGTCGGGCGGCCCGCGGGTCACGACGGCGGCGTTGCAACGTGCGCTGGCCGGGCTCGGCGCGCAGCAGCCGCTGAATGCCGCGACCGGCGCGACGCACGCGGCGGCGTGGGTCGATGCGGACGGTGGAATCGTGCTGCTGCGCGAGGACGTCGGCCGCCACAACGCGCTCGACAAGCTGGTCGGCGCGCATGCGCGCGCGCGCCTCGATCCGCGCGCCGGCTTCGTGCTGGTGACGAGCCGTGCGAGCTCGGAAATGGTGCAGAAGGCGGCGAGTGCCGGCTTCACCCTGCTCGCGGCGATCTCGGCGCCGACCGCGCTCGCGATCCAGCTCGCGACGCAGGCCGGGCTGACCCTGGTCGGCTTCGCGCGACGCGAGGGCCACGTCGCTTACGCGCATGCGTGGCGCATCGACGGCGAGGGAGGCGACGCATGAGCGGCATCGACGCGCTGGTGCGGATGGCGAACGACATCGGCGACTACTTCCGCGCGGAGCCGGACCGCGCCGTGGCAGTCGCCGGCATCGCCACGCACGTGCGTCGCTTCTGGGAGCCGCGCATGCGCCGGCGCATCCACGCGCACGTCGCCGCCGGCGGTGACGGCCTCGATCCGCTGGTGCGCGAGGCGCTCGCCGCGCTCGCGAGCGAGGACCCGGCCGCGCGCCTGGCCGGCGACGCCCCTCAGGGGCCGAGCGCGAACGGGCAGAGGTGATTCCAGATTTCGCCGAGCTGCGCGACGGTGTAGACGTGGCCGCCCGAAAACGGCACGTAGTAGAGGTTGCGGTTGCGCACCCAGCCGCCCTGCTGGAAGCGCTGGCGATCGTGCAGCACGTCCCAGGTCGCGTAGGCGTAGAGCGGGTCGCTGGTGCCGATGTGGATGTCGAGCGGGATCTTGCGCGGCGTGCCGCTGAGCAGCGACGCGCACGTGGGCGGACCCGCGTCGGTGCAGGTCAGCGGCTGCAGCGCGCCCGCGCTGACGCCGTAGGCGGCGAGGCGGTCCGTCCGGCGCAGTGCGAGCCAGTGTGCGAGGTGGCCGCCGGCCGAGTAGCCCCAGAGGTAGATGCGCGAGCGCTCGACCGCATAGGCGGCGCCGGCATCGTCGATCGCGGCGAGGATCGTCGCGACGTCGCCGTTCGGGAACGGCGCCTGCGGGTCGAGCACCCAGCCGCCCTGGCTGCCGCTCGCGATCGGTACCAGCAGCAGGAAGCGGCCGTCGTCGGCGAGCGCCGACCAGTCGCTGCGCACCTGCGCCGCGTACGACGGCGCCGCCGCGGCCGAGCCGGCCGCGCCGTGCAGCGCGACCAGGAGCGGCCAGGCTTCACTGCCGTCGTAGCCGGCCGGGACATGCAGGGTGTACGAGCGCGTGCCGACGCCGGGTACGGCGATCGTGCGCGTGAAGTCGCCCGGGGCGGGGCCGCCGCTGCCGCCCGAGGGGTCGTGCGGGATCGCGTACGGCTCGAACCCGTCGGCGTGGATGCGGTCGGCGCCGGGGCACGTCGTCCCCGGCAGGATCACGGTCGAGGCCGCGAACGCGCGGCCGGCGACGGCGAGCGCGCCCAGCAGCAGGGTCGGGAAACGGGTCATCGGCAGCTCCGGCAGCGTCGGGCGCCCACGATACGCCGCCGGCCGCCCGGCGGGGTGTGACCATACGCACCCGTTTGCGGCAGCGCACGATGGCCGGAATCGAACTTGACGTTAAGATCCCGCAACATTTGGCACCAACCACTCGAAAAACGAAACGCCCCAAGGAGCGCCGTATGCAGCACAAGACCCGTTCGACCTGGCTGGCACCGTCGCTCGCCGCACTGCCGCTGGCGCTCGCGGCCGCGTTCGTGGCTCCGGAGGCCGGGGCGAGCGGCTTCCAGTTGAAGGAGAACAGCGTGCAGGGGCTCGGCCGCAGCTACGCCGGCGGCTCCTCGGCGCCCGGCGACTGCTCGATGGTCGCGAACAACGCGGCCGCGATGGGCGACATCGGCATCGAGACCTGCGCCCAGGTCGACCTCAACGTGATCAGCTTCGAGACCCGCTTCCACGGCAGCGGCACCGACCTGCTCGGCCGGCCCCTGACGGGCGGCAACGGCGGCAACGGCGGCGTCACCAAGCCGGTGCCGGCGATGTACTTCACCCACCGCCTCAACGACGCGTGGACGATCGGCGCCTCGGTCAACGCGCCGTTCGGCTTCCAGACCGAATACGACGACCGCTCGCGCGTCCGCTACGAGGCGGCCAAGTCGATGCTCGAGTCGGTCGACCTCGCGTTCGCGGCGTCCTACCGCATCAACGACCAGTGGTCGATCGGCGGCAGCGTGCTCGCGCAGCGCACCAAGGCCGAGCTGACCCAGGCGATCGACTTCGGCACGATCCTCGCCGCGCCGACCAACGGCGCGCTGCTGCCGCAGGAAGCGGACGGCTTCGGCGGCCTCAGCGGCGACGACTGGGGTTACGGCTTCACGTTCGGCCTGTTGTGGAAGCCGACCGACAGTGACCGCATCGGCTTCAACTACCACTCGCAGATCGACCACACGCTGGCCGGCGACGCCAAGTTCCGCGTGCCGAGCAACGTCGCGCCGCTGCTCGGTGGTGCGTTCCAGAACCAGGGTGGCAAGGCCGACTTCAAGACGCCGTGGTTCGCGACCCTGAGCTGGTGGCACACCGTCGACGAGCGCCTGAGCTTCGGCGTCGACGCGAGCTACACGCACTGGTCGAGCTTCAAGGACCTGCTGATCCGCTACGAGGACGCCGCGATGGCGCCGTTCACGCGCGCGCAGGACTTCGAGTGGGAAGACACCTGGATGTTCGCGTTCGGCGGCGACTACCGCCTCGACGACCGCTGGACGCTGCGCGCCGGCGTCGCCTTCGACCAGACGCCGACGATCGACCGCACGCGCACGCCGCGCGTGCCGGACGGCGATCGCACCTGGCTGTCGATCGGCGTCGGCTACCGGTGGAGCGACGCGCTGCGCTTCGACGCCGGCTTCGTCCACCTGTGGGTCGAGGATGGCAAGGTCGACCACACGGCCTCGACCTACAGCACGGTGATCGGCCACTTCAAGAGCTCGGCCAACGTGTTCGGCATCTCGGGCCAGTACGCGTTCTGACGCATCCGGCCGCCGCAGCGGCCGGCACGCGCATCGGATGGGGAGGGACCGGCGGGCGCCTTCGGGCGCCCGTCGCTTTTTCGCGCGGCGGCGGTCGCTGCCGCGCGCAACGCGGCGCGGCCAGCGCACGCGGTCGCCGCGCCTCAGTCGAAGCCGTCGGTGAACAGGAAATCCCAGGTCTGGTTCTCGTACGGTCCCGGGTCGGTCGCGCCGAAGCGGTGGCGCGGCTGCGCATCGAGGTCGAGCACGGCGAGCGGTGGATGCGGTCCGCCGGCGAGGCCCCGGTTGATGAACGGCGAGTCGTCGCGCAGGCGGAAGTCGCCGTTGTCGGCGTCCACGAACGACGGGTCGCCGACCAGCGCGTTCGTCGCTGCGAGGGGCAGGTTGCCGCTGACGACCTCGATCCGCGAATAGTCGGCCGAAGCGCTGCCGTCGCCGGAGCCGCCCGCCGCGAGCCCTTCGAGGTTGAGGTCCGAGATCGTATTGTCGAAGAACAGGCTGTTGACGACCGAAAGGTGCACCCCCGCGCCGAGCCCGGCGCCGATGCCGCAGCCGCGCCAGCCCTGGCCGGCACAGCGTCCGCGCGCGAACGTGCTGTTGGCGATGACGACCGCGGGCGACACGTTCTCCGCCGTCCCGAGCACGGTGATCGAGGCATGGCCGTGCGCGGTCGCCGACGCGCTGTTGTCGTCGAACAGGCTGTTGGCGATGCGCACGGTGCCGTACTTCGCGTACAGGTTCGCGCCGCCGCCGAAGTAGCCTTCGCTCTGGGCGACGACGACGTTCTCGAGCCACAGCTCGGCGTAGCCGTCCGAGTACGAGCTCATGTCGATGCCGCCGCCGCGCTGGAACGTGGCCGAGTCGCCGTAACCGTTGCGCACGCTGAGGTTGGCGACGGTCAGTCGCGACGACGCGTTCGTGGCCGCCTGCGGCAGCAGGAAGATCCGCAGCACCTGGTGCTGGCCGGCGCCATCGAGGATCGTGCGTGACGCATCCATGCGCCGCTGCGCGCAGTCGTTGCCGTCGACCGCGTACCAGCCGCCGCTCAGCGTCAGCCAGCCGCTGGTCTGCGCCGCGTACAGGAACGGGGCCTGGAACGTGGTGTAGACACCCTCGCGCAAGCGGATCTCGTCGTCGCCGGGCGAAGCCGCCGCGGCGGTCAGCGCCTGCTGCAGCTCGACATGGTCGCGCACGCACCAGCTGGTGGCGGAAGCGGGCGCGGCGAGCGCGAGCGCGGCGACGGCGGCCGCGCATCGGGTGGTGGTCGTGGTGTGGATTCGCATCGCGGACCTCGGTCGAAGGGCACTACGACCTGATACGCGGAAGCGTGGGCGAAACCCGAACGCGGTCGCGCGGCGGTGCGCGACGTGGCGCCGCGCGCGCCGCGCCGGCGCCGCGCGCGCCTACTCGCCGAGCGTCAGCAGCGAGGCGTTGCCGCCGGCGGCGGTCGTGTTGATCGTCAGCGTGCGCTCGGTCGCGAAGCGGACGAGGTAGTGCGGACCGCCCGCCTTCGGGCCGGTGCCGCTGAGGCCCTCGCCGCCGAACGGCTGCACGCCGACGACCGCGCCGATCTGGTTGCGGTTGACGTAGCAGTTGCCGACGCGCGCGCGGCGCGCGATGTGCTCGATCGTGGCGTCGATGCGGCTGTGCACGCCGAGCGTGAGGCCGAAGCCGGTCGCGTTGATCGCGTCGATGACGCGGTCGAGCTCGTCGGCCTTCCAGCGCAGCACGTGCAGCACCGGGCCGAACACTTCCTGCGTGAGCAGCGACAGCGACGGGATCTCGTACGCGCGCGGGGCGAAGAAGGTGCCATGCTCGCTGCCGTCGGCGAGACGCGCCTCGTTGATCTTCCTGGCCTCGCGGTCCATGCGCGCGGCGTGCTCGGCGAGGAACGCGCGCGACGGCTCGTCGATGACCGGGCCGACGTCGGTCGACAGCTTGCGCGGGTCACCGACGACGAGTTCGTCCATCGCGCCCTTCAGCATCGTGATGACCTTGTCGGCGATGTCGTCCTGCACGTACAGCACGCGCGCGGCGGAGCAGCGCTGGCCGGCGGAATCGAACGCGGACGCGAGCACGTCCTTGACCAGCTGCTCCGGCAGCGCGGACGAATCGGCGATCAGCGCGTTCTGGCCACCGGTCTCGGCGATCAGCGCGGCGATCGGCGCGTTGCGCGCCGCGAGGGTGCGGTTGATCGTCCACGCGGTCTCGGTGGAGCCGGTGAAGCAGACGCCGGCGACCTCGGGCCTGGTCAGCAGCGTGTTGCCGATGACCGAGCCCTTGGCCGGCACGAACTGCAGCACGGCGTCCGGCACGCCAGCTTCGTGCAGCAGCCGCACCGCCGCGTGGCCGACGAGGGTGGTCTGGTCCGCCGGCTTGGCGATGACCGCGTTGCCGGCGGCGAGGCCGGCGGCGACCTGGCCCATGAAGATCGCGAGCGGGAAGTTCCACGGGCTGATGCAGACGAACACGCCGCGACCGCGCAGGAACAGCTGGTTCGATTCGCCGGTCGGGCCGGGAAGCGCTTCGGGCGTGCCGAACAGGCGGCGCGCGAGCGCCGCGTAGTAGCGGCACATGTCGGCCGCCTCGCGCACTTCCGAAATCGCCGCCGGGATCGTCTTGCCGGCCTCGCGCACGCACAGCGCGATGAACTCGCCGCGGCGCTGTTCGAGCAGGTCGGCCGCGTGCTCGAGGATCGCGGCGCGGCTCGCCGCCGGCAGCGCGTCCCAGTCCGGCTGCGCGGCGACCGCGTTCGCGAGCGACTTCTCGATCGTCGCCGCGTCGGCGTTGCGGCTCTCGCCGACGACTTCGCGGCGGTCGGCCGGGTTCGTCACCGGGCGCGCCGGCTCGCCGCTGTTCGCGCCGGGCACGAGCGGCGCGGCGATCCACGGCGCGCGCGGCGCGTTGACCGCCTCGGCGAGCGCCTTCAGTTCGTCGTCGTTGGCGAGGTTCACGCCCATGGAATTCTTCCTCGAGACAGGGCCCGCGTGCACCGGCACGCCGGCAATCGATTCGTTCTGCGCCGCCGATGCGGCGGCCGGCGCGGCGACCTGGCCGGCGCCGTAGAGGCCGACCGGCAGCGGAATGCGCGGGTGCGGCCGCGACCCCATCGCGCGCACGGTTTCGCACGGGTCGGCGACGAGGTCGCGGATCGACACGTTCTCGTCGACGACGCGGTTCACGAACGAGGTGTTGGCGCCGTTCTCGAGCAGGCGCCGCACCAGGTACGGCAGCAGGTCCTCGTGGCTGCCGACCGGCGCGTAGACGCGGCACGGCACGTCGAGGTTCTTCTCGCCGATGACCTCGGCGTAGAGGTCCGCGCCCATGCCGTGCAGGCGCTGGAATTCGAACGGCCGCTTGCGCGCGTGATGGTGGATCGCCGCGATCGTGTGCGCGTTGTGCGTGGCGAACTGCGGGTAGACCAGGTCCGCGCCGGCGGCGAACAGGCGCTTGGCGCAGGCGAGGTAGGACACGTCGGTGTTCGGCTTGCGCGTGTAGACCGGGTAGCCGGCCAGGCCCTGTTCCTGCGCGCGCTTGATCTCCGAATCCCAGTACGCGCCCTTGACCAGGCGAACGCACCAGCGCCGGCCGGCCTTGCGCGCGGTCTGCGCGATCCAGTCGATCACGAACGGGCAGCGCTTCTGGTACGCCTGGACCGCGAGCCCGAAGCCGTTCCAGCCGCCGAGCGACTCGTGCGCGAACACCGCGCCGATGACCTCGAGCGAAAGCTCGAGCCGGTCGGCCTCCTCGGCGTCCACGGTCATGCCGATGCCGTTCGCCATCGCCAGCTGCGCCAGCTCCAGCAGGCGCGGCGTCAGCTCCGCGTGCACGCGCGCGCGCTTGGCGACCTCGTAGCGCGGATGCAGCGCCGACAGCTTGACCGAGATCGACGGCGCGGCGAGCACGCTCTCGAACGGGCCGCGCGCGCCGAGCGCGGCGATCGCGTCCTTGTAGGCCTGGTGGTAGCGCGCGGCGTCGGCCGCGGTGAGCGCCGCCTCGCCGAGCATGTCGTAGGAATAGCGGTAGGCCGCGTTGTCCTTCTGCGCCGAGCGGTCGAGTGCTTCCTCGATCGTCCGGCCCATGACGAACTGGTGGCCCATGATGCGCATCGCCTGGCGCACGGCGAGGCGGATCACCGGTTCGCCGGCCCGGCCGACCAGGCGGCGCAGGGCGCCGGTGAAGTCGCGCCGCGTGTCCTCGGCGAGGTTGACCAGGCGCCCGGTCAGCATCAGGCCCCAGGTCGAGGCGTTGACGAACACCGAATCGCTGCCGCCCAGGTGCTTCTTCCAGTCCGCCTCGCCCAGCTTGTCGCGGATCAGCTTGTCCGCGGTCGCCTTGTCGGGGATGCGCAGCAGCGCTTCGGCCACGCACATGAGCAGCACGCCTTCCTCGCTGGAGAGGTCGTACTGGCGCATGAACGACTCGACGGCGCTCTGTTCGGCGGCGTGGCTGCGCACGCGAGCGACCAGTTCCGACGCGCGCGCGAGCACCAGTTCGCGTTCGGCCGGTGGCAGCGTCGCCTCGGCCAGCAGCTCGTCGACCGCCTCGGTCTCGTCGCGGGTCCAGGCGGCGGTGATCCGCGCCCATGCCGGCTCGGCCGGGGGCGGCAGTTCGGGCAGCAGTGGTTCGCTCAAGGCGGACTCCCGGCTCGATGGGCGCCGGCGCGGGGGCGCGGCGCGGGGGCGCCTAGTGTAGTGACGCGTCCGGACCGGGCCAAGGACCGCCCGCCGCGATGCGCGGCGGATTGTCGCGCGCGGCCGCTACGCGGCGGTCCTGCGAGGTTGCCGCTGCCGCGCGCGCTCCACTATGATTGACGGGTTACGCACCGACGTTTTGCCGCGCCCGGAACCGCTCCGGCGGGGCCGTCGCGGCGACCGCGCGCTGGGGCGCATCCGAGCAATTCCGAAAAGGTGATGGCGATGATTTCTTCCGGGGTCCGACGCGCCAGTCGCGCGTTCGCGCTGATCGCAGCACTGGCGAGCGGCGCCGCGCTCGCGAATCCGCAGCCGTGGCAGCTGAACATGGCCCCCGGCGCGACCGCGATCTCGCAGCGCATCTACGGCGTGCACATGCTCGCGTTCTGGGTCTGCGTCGGCATCGGCGTGGTCGTGTTCGGCGCGATGATCATCGCCATGTTCCGCTTCCGCAAGTCGAAGGGCGCGGTCGCGCAGACCTGGAGCCACAACACCACGATGGAAGTGATCTGGACGGTCATCCCGATCCTGATCCTCGTCATCATGGCGTGGCCGGCGACCAAGCTGCTGATCGACATGGCCGAGGCGAAGGGCTCGGACATGACGATCAAGATCACCGGCTACCAGTGGAAGTGGCGCTACGAGTACCTCGAGTACTTCAAGAAGCCGTCGAGCGTGAACTTCATCTCCAGCCTCGACGCCGAGTCCAACCGCGTGCGCCAGGTCGGCTCCGGCCTCGATCCGCGCGCCCTCGAGGACGACGGTTATTCGAGCTACCTGCTCAACGTGGACAAGCCGCTGGTGGTGCCGGTCGGCGTCAAGGTGCGCTTCGTCATCACCGCCGACGACGTGATCCACGCCTGGTGGGTGCCGAGTCTCGGCTGGAAGCAGGACGCGATCCCCGGGATCATCAACGACAACTGGACGCAGATCGACCAGCCCGGCACCTACCGTGGCCAGTGCGCCGAGCTGTGCGGCAAGGACCACGGCTTCATGCCGATCGTGGTCAAGGCGGTGCCGAAGGCCGAGTTCGAGCAGTGGCTGGCGGACCAGGAAGCCGCCGCGGAAGCGGCCAGGGCCGCGACCACGGCGCAGGTCGAGGCGGCACCGGCGACGGCCGGTTGAGCAATCCATGCGTTCGCCGGTGAACGCGCGAGCAGAGCGGAAAGCGGCCTGACAGGGCCGCACTTTTCAATAGAGGTTTCAAGGCCATGGCCGCAGCCAATCCCGCCATCCACGAAGCGCACGACGACCACGACCACAAGCCGCAGGGCTTCCTGGATCGCTGGTTGTTCACGACGAACCACAAGGACATCGGCACGCTCTACCTGGTCTTCTCGCTGGTGATGTTCTTCGTCGGCGGCTCGATGGCGATGATCATCCGCGCGGAACTCTTCCAGCCGGGCATGCAGCTCGTGCAGCCGGAGTTCTTCAACGAGATGACCTCGATGCACGCGCTGATCATGATCTTCGGCGCGGTCATGCCGGCGTTCGTCGGCCTCGGCAACTGGATGATCCCGCTGATGATCGGCGCGCCGGACATGGCGCTGCCGCGCATGAACAACTGGTCGTTCTGGATCCTTCCGTTCGCCTTCTTCCTGCTGATCGCCGAGATCTGGATGCCGGGCGGCGGCCCGCAGGGCGGCTGGACGATGTACCCGCCGCTGTCGCTCGAGGGCGGCACCAACGTCGCCTTCATGATCTTCGCGGTGCACCTGATGGGCATCAGCTCGATCATGGGCGCGATCAACATCATCGCGACGATCCTCAACATGCGCGCGCCGGGCATGGACCTGCTGAAGATGCCGGTGTTCGTGTGGAGCTGGCTGATCACCGCGTTCCTGCTCATCGCGGTCATGCCGGTGCTGGCGGGCGCGGTCACGATGCTGCTGACCGACAAGTTCTTCGGCACCAGCTTCTTCAACGCGGCCGGCGGCGGCGACCCGGTGATGTTCCAGCACATCTTCTGGTTCTTCGGGCACCCCGAGGTCTACATCATGATCCTGCCGGCGTTCGGCATCGTGTCGGAGATCATCCCGACCTTCAGCCGCAAGCCGATCTTCGGTTACCAGGCGATGGTGTACGCGATCGCGTCGATCGCGTTCCTGTCCTTCATCGTCTGGGCGCACCACATGTTCTCGGTCGGCATGCCGCTCGGCGGCGAGCTGTACTTCATGTACGCGACGATGCTGATCGCGATCCCGACCGGCGTGAAGGTGTTCAACTGGGTCTCGACCATGTGGGGCGGCTCGATGACGTTCGAGACGCCGATGCTGTTCGCGATCGCGTTCGTCATCCTGTTCACCATCGGCGGCTTCTCGGGCGTCATGTGCGCGATCGTGCCGGCCGACTTCCAGTACCAGGACACCTACTTCGTCGTCGCGCACTTCCACTACGTGCTGGTCACCGGCGCGGTGTTCGCGATCATGGCGTCGACGTACTACTGGCTGCCGAAGTGGTGCGGCAACATGTATTCCGAGCGCTGGGGCAAGATCCACTTCTGGTCCAGCGTGATCTCGGTCAACGTGCTGTTCTTCCCGCAGCACTTCCTCGGCCTCGCCGGCATGCCGCGCCGCATCCCCGACTACAACGTCGCCTTCGCCGACTTCAACATGATCTCGTCGATCGGCGGCTTCTGGTTCGGCGCGAGCCAGCTGATCTTCGTCGGCGTGGTCATCCACGCGGTCTACTTCTCCAAGCAGCGCGCGACGATGCAGGTGTGGGAAGGCGCGCACGGCCTGGAGTGGACGGTGCCGTCGCCGGCCCCGCACCACACGTTCTCGACGCCGCCGGTGATCCGCGACGACATGCTGGCCCACGGCGACGTGAGCCACTGATCGCGCGATCGTCCATGAACGCCGCCGCGACGGAGGTGTGCCGACCCGGTCGTGGCGTGCGATCCGCACTCCAGGAAGCCCGGCGACAGTCGAGATGAAAGAACGAAGCGCCAACGACGAACGCTCCATCGGCCGCGCCCGCGCGCGCCGCACGGCGCTCGTCGTCGGGTTGGCGTCGATCGTGATCTACCTGGTCGCGATCGGCGAGGTCGTGTCGCGCTCATGAGCACGCACGGCCGCAACCTCGGCGTGGCGCGCACCGCGGGCATCGTGGTCGCGTGCGCGTTCCTGTTCGGCTTCGCGATGGTGCCGCTGTACCGCATCGTCTGCGAACACGTGCTCGGCATCCGCCTCGCCGACGGCGCGGTCGACGCCAGCCGCGCCGGCGGCCTGGTGGAGGACACCAGCCGCACGGTGCGCGTGCAGTTCGTCGCCAGCGTCAACAGCCGCCTGCCGTGGGTGTTCGCATCGGAGGCGCCGAGCATCGACGTCCATCCGGGCAAGCTGGTCGAGGCCTGGTTCGACGCGACCAACACCGGCGGCGAGGCGATCGTCGGCAACGCGGTGCCGAGCATCGCGCCGAGCTCGGCTTCGCAGTACTTCAACAAGACCGAATGCTTCTGCTTCACCGAGCAGGTGCTGAAGGCGGGTGAGACGCGCCGCATGCCGGTGCGCTTCTTCGTCGATCCGCAGCTGCCGAAGGACGTGCGCGAGCTGACCCTGTCGTACACGTTCTACGCCAACGAGGCCGCCACCCGGCGCCTCGCCGAGACGGGCTCGCCGCTACCGGCGGCGGGCTGATCCGCTACACCACGAAATCGATCGAGACATCGTCATGGCCCAGGCTCAAGGTGCTTACTACGTCCCCCACGGCAGTCACTGGCCGATCGTCGGCTCGTTCGGCCTGCTCGGCACGGTCGGCGGCGCGGGCCTCTGGCTGAACGAGGCCGACATCGGCAAGCCGATCATGTTCCTCGGCATCGCCCTGCTGCTGGTCATGATGTTCGGCTGGTTCGGCACCGTCATCCGCGAATCCGTCGGCGGCCGCTACAACAAGCAGGTCGACACCTCGTTCCGGATGGGGATGATCTGGTTCATCTTCTCCGAGGTGATGTTCTTCGCCGCGTTCTTCGGCGCGCTGTTCTACGCGCGCGAGTACTCGGTGCCGTGGCTCGGCGGCGCCGGCCATGGCGCGCTGACGAACCATTACCTGTGGCCGTCGTTCAGCCCGGCCTGGCCGACCAACGGCCCGGGCGACGTCGGCGGCGCATTCTCGACGCTGTCGCCGTGGGGCATCCCGCTGCTGAACACGCTGCTGCTGCTGACCTCCGGCGTCACCATCACGATCGCCCACCACGCGCTGCGCGCGGGCCATCGCAGGCAGCTGCTGGTGTTCCTCGCCCTGACCGTACTGCTCGGCGCGATCTTCCTCGGTTACCAGGCGCACGAGTACATCGAGGCGTACACGGTGCACGGCCTCACGCTCGGCTCCGGCATCTACGGCAGCACGTTCTTCATGCTGACCGGCTTCCACGGCCTGCACGTCACGCTCGGCGCGATCATGCTGGCGGTGATCTGGTTCCGCTGTGCCAAGGGTCATTTCACGCGCGACAACCACTTCGGCTTCGAGGCGGTCGCCTGGTACTGGCACTTCGTCGACGTCGTCTGGCTCGGGCTGTTCCTGTTCGTCTACGTCATCTGAGCCGACGCGCGAACGGGGGATCGCCGCGCTCGCCGCGGGGATTCCCTGTTCGCGGCACGGGCGCGCATCGCGTCAGCCGCCGACGCCGTGCGGCTGGATGATGCCGGTCCAGATGCCGAGCATGACGAGCGCGATCAGCAGCACCGACAGCGCGATGCGGCGCGTGAGCGCCTTCAGGGTCCGCCCGGTCGTGCCCTTGTCGCTCATCATGTAGTACAGGCCCGCGCCGAGGTTGTAGACGATGGCGAGGAAGAACACGACGATCAGGACGGTGCCGAGCATGGCTTGCGCTCCACGCCGGGGCGGGCATCCGGCCGCGCCCGCGAGTATAGCGCCGCGCGTCGATGGCTGACCGCTGGCGCCGGCCGCATCCGCTCGCGATCGTCGCCGCGCTCGCCGGCATCGCGGTGTTCGTGCTGCTCGGCAGCTGGCAACTGCGCCGCGCGCACGAGAAGGAAGGCCTGTTCGCCGCCTACGCGCACGCGACCGAAGTCGCGCCGGTCACGCTGGCGCAGGCGCGCCGCGACGCCGACCCGACGCAATGGCCGCTGGTCGAGGTCGACGGCACCTTCGATCCGCTGCACGCCTACGTGCTCGACGACCAGGTCCGCGACGGCCGCGCCGGCGTGATGCTGTACGCGGTGTTCGCGCCCAGTAGCGGTGGCGACGCCGTGCTGGTGAACCGCGGCTTCGTGCCGCGCGACGCGCGTGGCGAACTGCCGCAGCTGCCGCCACCGCCACGGGGCGTACAGAGGCTGCGCGCGTTGTACGCTCCACCGCCGGGTGCGGGCATCCGGCTCGGTGGCGACGCGCTGCCGCGCCAGTCGCGCTGGCCGAAGACGACGATCTACATCGACCTCGGCGAGATCGCGGCCGACCTCGGTCGCGCGCTCGATCCGCGCGTGCTGCTGCAGGTTTCCGCCGGCCCGGACGCCGCGGCGTTCGTGCGCCAGTGGAAGCCGGAGGTGTTCCCGCCGGAGCGCCACTACGGCTACGCGTTCACGTGGTTCACGTTCGCTGCGGTCGTCGTGGTGGCGTTCGTGCTCCTGCACCGCCGGAGCGCGCGGTGAACCCGACTGCACCGCGCGCGAACGCGTCGCTCGCGACGGCGTGCACGGCACGCGCCATGACCACCAGGGCAGCCCCATGAACCCACGCAATCGAAATCGCCTCGGACTCATCCTGATCCTGCTGCTGTTCGCGGCGCCGCTGCTCACCGCCTACGTGCTGAACGCGCTCGGCTGGCGCCCGGCCGGCTCGCGCAACGTCGGCACGCTGATTGAACCGCCGCAGGACCTCGGCGACGCGCGCTTCGTGCTCGCCGGCGGCAAGCCGCTCGCGTGGAAGGACGCCGAGTGGTCGTGGACGGTGTTCGCGATCCCGGGGCCGTCGTGCGCGCGCTCATGCCTCGGGCGCATCGACGAGCTGCGTCGCGCGCGACTGACACTGAACCAGAACGCCTACCGCGTCCGCGTCGTCGTGCTCGCCGACCTGCCCACGGAGGCGCTCGCGGCGCTGAAGCCGGTCGTGACCGCGCAGGATGCCGACGGCCGCCTCGCCGCGCTGCGGCCCGCCGGCGCCGACGAGGTCGCGGTCGCCTTCGCCGATCCGCACGGTTTCCTCGTGCTGCACTATCCGGTCGGCTACGACGCCAACGGCCTGCGCAAGGACCTCGCGCGCGTGGTCAAGGGCTGACGACGATGACCCGCCTCGCACCCGCCCGCCTCGCCGCGTTCGCCGCCCTGTTCGCGTTCCTCGTCATCGTGTTCGGCGCGTTCGTGCGCCTGTCCAACGCCGGCCTGTCGTGCCCGGACTGGCCGACCTGCTATGGCAAGGCCACCTGGCCCGGGCACGAGCAGGAGATCGCGCACGCGAACGCCGCGTTCCCCGAGCGCCCGTTCGAGGACCACAAGGCCTGGCGCGAACAGGTGCACCGGATGCTCGCCGGCACGCTCGGCACGCTGGTGTTCGCGCTCGCGCTGGTCGCGGCCTGGCGGCGGCGCGCGCTGCTGGCGATGCTGCTCGCCGCCGCGCTCGCGGCCGCGCTCGGCATCGTCGCCTACGTGCGCGGCGCGCCGGCCGCATCGGGCGCGCTGTCGCTGATCGCGATCGGGCTGCCGCTGGTGGCCGCGTGGCGGCTCGATCGTGCCACGCCGTGGCGCATCGCGATCGCGACGCTCGCCGTGGTGGTGTTCCAGGCGATGCTCGGCATGTGGACGGTCACACTGCTGCTGAAGCCGATCGTCGTCATGGGCCACCTGCTCGGCGGCCTGCTGACGTTCGCGCTGCTCGCATGGGTCGCGCTGCGCCTCGGCGGCGTGCCGGCGCCGGACGCGCTGCAGCGCCGCCTGCAGCCGATGGTGGTCGTCGCGCTGGTCCTGCTCGCGTTGCAGATCGCGCTCGGCGGCTGGACCAGTGCCAACTACGCGGCGCTCGCCTGCGGCATGGATTTCCCGAAGTGCGCCGGATCGTGGTGGCCGGCGACCGACTTCCGCGAGGGCTTCGTGCTCTGGCGCGGCATCGGCGTGAACTACGAGGGGGGCGTGCTCGACGCAGCGGCGCGCGCGGCGATCCAGATCGCGCACCGCATCGGCGCGCTGGTCGTGTTCGGCCACGTCGCGGCGACTGCGTGGCTGGCGTGGCGACGCGGCCTGCGCAGGAACGGCGCCGCGCTCGCGCTGCTGCTGGTGCTGCAGGTCGGGCTCGGCATCGCCAATGTCCGGCTGCTGCTGCCGCTGCCGGTCGCGACGGCGCACAATGCGGTCGCCGTGCTGCTGCTGTTCGCGCTGCTCGCGCTGCTCGCGCGCGTCCACGGCGGCGACGCGGCGGTCACGGCGTCGCGCCTCGGGAGCACGGCTCATCGGCCCGGCGGCGGCGCTTGAGCGCGCCGCCACGCAAGCGCGCGCACGCCGCGAGGGGTCCGCGCGCGACACGGAACGGCGACTGAGCCACGTTCGGCCGGCCAGGCGATCCCGCTTTCACCCGCCACCCGGGCCCTGTAGCCTTTCCCGAATCCCGAATCCCGAATCCCGAATCCCGAATCCCGAATCCCGAATCCCGAATCCCGAATCCCGAATCCCGAATCCCGAATCCCGAACCCCGAATCCCGAATCCCGAATCCCGAATCCCGAATCCCGAATCCC
>Ga0180220_1000364_pt1 | contig 55438 bp, 50 predicted proteins | sample eDN5th37CBELigBY_FD_151335 | JGI IMG/M metagenome (GOLD analysis project Ga0180220, IMG submission 151335) | Enriched backyard soil microbial communities from Emeryville, California, USA - eDNA 5th pass 37_C BE-Lig BY (version 2) (version 2) | ecosystem: Environmental > Terrestrial > Soil >...
GCGAGCAGCAGCCAGCCCAGCCAGCCATGGAAGAGATTGGCGGGCGCCATGAGCCATTCGATCTTTCCTTCGAAGCCCGGCATCAGCGACAGGCCGAAGGGCGAGAAGGCGCGTCCGGAACCATATTGCCGGAGCAAGGCAAGCGTCGGGATGGCGATGACCAGCGCATACATCGCCAAGTGCCCCAGCCTGGCCGAGGTACTGATCGATGGGGGCCGGCGCCCGGCATTGGAAAGCAGCCAGGCCACGCGGAGGAGGGCCAGTATCAGAAGCAACAGACCCATGGGCTTGTGCGTGGCCCACATGAACTGGTCGAGAGCGGAGTCTTTGGCCAATACCCTGGCGCTGGCCGTTGCGAATTGCCAGGCAATGAGTAGCGCCATTCCCCAGTGCAGCCACCTGCTGACCGCGCCGTAACATTCTTTGCAGTCCCTAATGCCCATTGCCCGCTTCCTTTTCTTATGCACCAAATGCAAAGGACTGCGTTTCCCGGGAAAAGTTCCAGGAAGCTGACCGGAAGCTTAAACAAATATTCGCGTTCTGCTCTGGACGAACCGGGGGGAAGATCCGGTCTCGCTCGCCGATCGCGCGATAATTCCGGCGACATGCGAACCGGCTTAGCGCTGGAAACAATCCTGGCTCATCGGCGGGAACCTGCAAGACCGGGCCCTGGGGCGCAAGCAAAAGGCGCTACGCCGCTAAACGTAACGCCCCTGCTTCATTTCGCGCCGCGGCTGCGCTGCTGCCGCTCCAGGCTGGTGGACGAGAAGGCGGTCAGTTAACCGTGATGTTCGCCGACTTGATCAGGGCCGCCCATTTCTCGGTTTCGCTTTGGATGAATGCGGCGAACTCTTCGGGCGTGCCGCCCACGATCTGCCCGCCGGTGGCGTCGAAGGCTTTCTTGACTTCGGGTTTTTGCAGAACGCGGTTGAACGCGGCGTTCAGCTTGTCGACGATGGGCTTGGGCGTGCCGGCGGGAACGATGATGCCTTGCCAGTTGTAGGATTCGAATCCCGGCAGGCCCGATTCGGCCACGGTAGGCACGTCCGGCAGCAGCGCGAGGCGCTGGCTGCTGGTGACTGCCAAGGGGTGTACTTTGCCCGCCTGTATCGCAGGCATCGCCGCATAGCCCATTTCGAACATCATGTCGATATGGCCGGCCATCAGGTCGGTGGCCGCGGGCGCGCCCCCTTTATAGGGCACGTGGGTCATCTTTATGCCGGCATCCCGCGCGAACAGTTCGCCGGACAGGTGGTGCGCGCCGCCCACGCCCGACGAGCCGAAGGTCAGTGAACCGGGGTCCTTCTTGGCCAGCGCGATCAATTCGGCCACCGACTGGACCGGCACTTTTTTATTCACGTTCAGGATCAGCGGCGCTTCTTCGACCAGGATGACAGGGATGATGTCTTTCTTGACGTCGTAGCGGACGTTCTTGGGCATGAGCGTGGGATTGACGGACAGCGGCGCCAAGTGCCCGCTGCCTATCGTGTAGCCATCGGGCTTGGCGCGCGCGAGGTCGCCCGTGCCGATGACGCCGCCCGCGCCCGCCTTGTTCTCCACCACGATGGTCGTGCCCAGTTCCTTGCCCAATTCTTCGCCCAGCATGCGCATGCGGGTGTCGGCGAAACCGCCGGCGGCATAGGGAATGATCAAGGTGATGGGCTTAGCGTCGGGCCATTCGGCGGCCGAGGCAGGGCCCGCGAACGTAGCGGACAGCGCAGCCGCCAAAGCGACTGCTGCGAGTTGTTTGATGGTTTTCATCGGATTGGACTCCCGGATGTAGACATAGTGTTACTGAATAGATGCAAGGCGGCGGCTTGGCAGGCCTTGGAAGGGAATGCTTCCAGGGGAGCGCGCGGCCATGTGCAAGCGTGCATGTCCCGCTTGCCGCCGGCGCTGCTGGAAACAAACCATGATTGTACGCCGTTGCCCCATGTGAAATGGCTGCAAGGGCCCGCCAAGGCCGCTGTCTCAGTGATGACACAGTCATCAGCATGCCCATGAGCGTAGCCGTTGCGTCGCGCCGCTCCGTCGAAAAACCCAGGGGCTGCGCCATGGCGCCTATGCATACTCTCGAAAAGCCGGCTTGAAATACGCTGAAATCATCTCGTCACCCCTCTCGTTGACTTAAATCACATATCCCATGGGTTAGGCATTGTGGGATGTCCGTGAGTGACTAGACTCGAAGCCATCGGACCTCGCATCGGCGTTTATGCCCGCTGCGTTTTGTAGTCTCAGGCTGCCCATGCAGCCGCTTACACAGGGAATCCATTCATGAAAAAAGCACTGCTCGCAGCCGCCATCCTGGCGGCTTCCGGCCTGGCCAACGCCAGAGAAGCCATTTACGACGTCGAGCCCACGCACACCTTCGTCCACTTCGAAGTGCTGCATGCCGGCACCTCCACCAACCGCGGGCGTTTCGATACGGTCGAAGGCTCGGTTACGCTGGACCGCGAGGCGCGGAAGGGCAAGGTCGACATCGTGGTGCATCCGGCTTCGGTCAACACAGGCATAGAGTCCTATAACGACCACCTGCGCAATGCGGATTTTCTCAATGTCTCGGCATATCCGACGGCGCGGTTCGTCGGAGACGGCTTCATCTTCGAAAACGGGCGTGTCAAGTCCGTGTCGGGCGCCTTGACTCTGCTGGGCAAGACGCAGCCGGTCACCTTGAGCGCCCTGCGTTTCAACTGTTATGACAATCCTCGAGCGAAAAAGGAAGCTTGCGGGGGCGATTTCGAAACCACGCTGACCCGCAGCGATTTCGGCATGAACTTCGGGCTGCCCGGTATTCCCGACACGGTCCGTATTCTCATACAGATAGAGGCCTTGAAGCGCTAGGACAAGCGCTAGAGCTCGAACCGCGCAAGCAGGCTGCGGGCCCGCGCGACGATGGGCGCATCGACAAAAGCGCCTTCGAAGGTAAACGCACCCAGGCCGTCCCGCTCGGCCTGGTCCGCGGCGTTGATCAGGCGCCTGGCGCGGGCGAGTTCTTCCGTGGACGGCGCAAAGCCTTGGTTCAGAATCGGCACCACGCTGGGATGTATGCAGGTTGCGCCGTCGAAGCCGAAGGTCCGCGCTTCCTTGACGGCGGCCGCCAGGGACTCGAGGTCCTGGTAGTCGGCTACGGTGCGCAGCAAGCCGAACGAGCGCAGCCCGGCGGCCTTGGCGGCCATGTGCACCAAGAGCTTGGGCAAGCGCAGCACTTCGGGCGTAGGCTCGGCGCCCATCGAGGTGGCCAGGTCTTCGCCGCCCGCGCTCAGCGCAAATACCCTGGGGCCGCGCGCAATGGCCTGCGCCGCCAAGACGCCCTGCGTGTCTTCCAGCAAAGGCACGAAGGCCATGGGGGGGCGCGACAGGCCGGACTCTATGGGCGACAAGGCGGCATCCAGTCGCTCCAGCACATCGACGGAAGACACCTTGGGAACATACAGGCCGAAGGCGCCTGCCCGGCACGCGGCTTCAGCGTCGGCCAAAAGCAAATCGGGCTGGTTGTTGACGCGCACGAACACCTTGGCGCCGTTTTGCCCCACACGAGCCACAACGGTGTTCAGCGCCTGCCGGGCGCCGAGCTTCTGGTCGGGCGCCACCGCGTCTTCCAAGTCCACCACGATGGCGTCGGCGCCACGCAGATGCGCTTTGGCGATGAAACGTTCGGCGCTGCCCGGCACGTAAAGCAATGAGCGGATCATAGCGCCTCCTGATGGCGTAATATCTGATCGATCTGCGCCGCGGGGACGCCGGCCTCCGCAAGCACTTCCTCCGTGTGCTGGCCCAGCAAAGGGGCGGGCTTGGCCCAGACGCCGGGCGTGCCGGACAGGCGCGGCACGATGTTGTGCATGGGCAGCGATCCGTAGTCTTCGTCCTCGACGTCCAGGAATACTTCCCGCTTCTGGAAGTGGGGATCCTCCAAGGCATCGGCGATGTTGTATACCGGGCCTACCGTGGCGCCCGCCGCGCGCATGATGGCCAGGGCCTCGTCGCGCGTATGGCGCGCGAACCAGGCGCCTACGGCCTCGTCCACCAGCGGCCTGTGCTTGACGCGGGCGCTGTTCGTGGCAAAGCGCGGATCCTCGATCATGTCGGCGCGTCCGATTATCTGGAATATGCGCGTCGCCACGGCTTGCGTCGAACCCGAAAGCGCCACATATTTGCCATCGGAGCAGGCATAGACGTTGCGCGGCGACGAGGTGTTCGATGCACTGCCCACGCGTTCCTTGATGGTGCCGGTCAGTTGATAGATGGATGCCTCGGGACCCAGGACGGAAAACATGGGCTCGAGCAAAGACAGATCGATGACTTGGCCCTGGGCCTGGCCGCGTTCCCGCGCCAGCAAAGCCATGCTGACGGCCGATGAGCCATAGACGCCCGCAATCATGTCTGCCAGCGCCAGCGGCGGCAGCACGGGTTCGCGGTCCGGGAAGCCGGTTCTTGCGGCAAAGCCGCTCATGGCCTCGACCAGCGTGCCGAAGCCGGGCAGGGTGGAATACGGCCCGGTTTGCCCGAAACCCGAAATACGCACCACGATCAGGACGGGATTGCGCTCGAGCAGGGAATCCGGTGCAAGTCCCATTTTTTCCAGCGTGCCCGGCCGATAGTTTTCGATCAGGACATCCGCCTGATCTATCAAGGCTTTCAATGCCTGCATGTCGCTTTCCTGGCGCAGATTCAATACGACGGAGCGTTTGTTGCGGCCGTAGGTTTTCCAGAAGAGCGACTTCCCGTCTTCGCGCCAGTCGCGCAGCGGATCGCCGCCGGGCGGTTCGACCTTGATCACATCGGCGCCAAAGTCGCCTAGCTGCAAAGACAGCATGTTGCCGGCGACGAGGCGCGACAAGTCGATCACGCGATATCCGGACAGCGGTCCCTTGGCGTGGGGGTTGAATTTTACGGGAGGGGTGGTAGGTGTCTGTTGATTCATGCTCAGGCTGCCTGTGGTACGGAGTCGGCGGCAAAAAGGGTGGCTGCTTCGGGAGGGATGCGTACGTATGCCTGCTTGCTCGACATCTCTTTGCTGGTCTGGATGCGGTAGTGTCCGCCCGGGCCGCTGACTTCATATTGATAGACCGAGCCAAGGTAAGCGCCGCTGTTCAGGCTGACCTGAACGATGTTTTCGCCTGGTTCGCCGACGACTTCGACGCGTTCGGGCCGGACCGCGATCACGACATCGCCGGATAGCTCGCTTTTGCCGGCGCCGGCGCGCAGTACGCTGCCATTGCTCAGCTGGACGGTGGCCCAGGGCCCATTGCGTTCGATCAGCTTGCCTTTGAGGAAATTGGAGGAGCCGATAAAGTCGGCGACAAAGGCGTCGGTCGGGGTTTCGTAGATCTCTTTGGGCGTGCCCAATTGGCGGATGCGCCCCTCCGACATGACGGCGATCCGGTCGGATACGGCCAGCGCTTCGGCCTGATCGTGGGTGACATACACGGTGGTGACTTGCAGCCGTTCCTGCAGCTCGCGCAGCCAGACCCGGGCGCGCTCCCTGAGTTTGGCGTCCAGGTTGGACAGGGGTTCGTCCAACAGCAGCAGGCCGGGCCGGTAAACCAGCGCCCGCGCCAGCGCCACCCGCTGCTGCTGCCCACCCGAAAGTTCAAAAGGATAGCGGTTGATGTAGTCGGACATCTCGACCAGCCCCAGCGCTTCCTTGATGCGTGTATCGCGTTCGGACTTGTTGACCTTGCGCAGTTTCAATGGGAACGCCAGGTTTTCGCCCACCGACATATGGGGCCAAAGGGCGTAGCTCTGGAACACCAGGCCGATATTGCGGTGCTCCGGCTCGACTGAAACGCCTTTGCCGCCGTCGAACAGGACGGTATCGCCGATCCGGATGACGCCCGATGTGGCCTGGTTCAAGCCCGCGACGGAGAACAGCGTGGTGGACTTTCCGCAGCCCGATGGGCCCAGCAAGGTCAGGAATTCGCCCGACGGCACGGATAGGGAAATATTGTCGACGGCGGTGACATCGCCGTACGCGATGGTCAGTTGTTCAAGTATCAGATCAGCCATAGATTTTGACCCCCAAGAGGCGGCGAGCGGTAAATACAAAGAGGGCGGTGATGATGACCTGGATGGCGGCCAGCGCCGAGACCGGCCCATTGTCGCCTTGGGCGTACAAGGCCAGCATGGTGGTGCCGATGATTTCCGAGCCGGATTGGTACAGGAAGACCGCGGTGACGTACTCTTTGAAGAAATGGATGAACAGCAGGGCGAAGGTGGAAAATAGCGCGGGCCGCAGCAGAGGCAGCACGATGTGGCGCATGGTGGTCCACCAGCCGGCGCCTGAAATGCGGGCGGCCCGGTCCAGTTCGGCTCCGATCTGCGATAGCGCCGGCGCGACGGTGCCGAAGCCGATGGGGATGTAGCGCAGGACGAAGGCGGCGACGAGAATCCAGATCGTGCCGCGCAGTATGTCCAGGCCGGGAATCCAGACGACGGCGTAGAAGAAGCCCAGACCGGCGATGATGCCGGGCAGCGAGCGCGGGAACAGGGCGATGTATTCCAGCAAACGGCTGTAGCGGAAATCCGAGCGCCGCGCCACGAAGGCGATCATGACGACCACCGCGGTGCCTATCACGCCCCCGATCAGGGAAATGACTACGGAGTTCCAGATGGAGCGCACATAACTGGTCTGGCTGAAGATCAGCTCGAAATTATGCGTGGTGAGCAGTTCCCAGAAAGGCACCAGCGGCGTCAGGAATGTGACGCTGGCCCGCATGAGTATGCCCGCAAACACCACGATGACGGTAAAGAACAGATAGGCGAAGACCAGAGCGAAGGCGGGCCAGCGCCATTTGCCCAGATCGACAGTGGACGGGCGGGACGCCTTGCCGCGCACGGTCACGAAACGGTCGCTGTTGCGCATCAGGCGGCCCTGCAGCCATACCAGGAACCCGACGACCAGCAGCAGCATCAGCGCGGCGGCGCCCACTATGCCATAGTCGGACTGTACGGCGGCATTGATGCCTTGGTCATAGAGGAAGGTGGTGACCGTATGCAGCCCGACGGGGCCGCCGAACACCAGCGGGATGGCGAGCATCTCCACGCCGATCACGAAGTTGAGCACCGCCGAATAGATCAGTGCGGGCCGCATCATGGGGACGGTTACGCTCAACAGCGCGCGCATGGGGCTGGCGCCCGCGGACCGCGCGGCCGCCTCGAGCTGCGCATCGGCCTTGGTGACTGCGCCTATGCACATCAGATAGGTCAGCGGAGCCTGGCTCAGGCCGGCCACCAGGCCCATGCCTGTCAGGCTGTAAAGATTCCACGGCGCCGTGCCTGTCCACGCCTGCATGCCCAGCGTGATATAGCCCGAGGGCCCATACATGGTGAACCAGCCGAAGGCGGTCACCAGATTGCTGACGAACAGCGGCCAGATCAGCAATTCGCCCATCCAGCTGCGGCCCGGCAAGTTGCTGCGGCCGATCACGACCGCCATGACCGCACCGAAAACCTGGGCGATCAACATGGTCAGCACGGAGAAATACAAGGTGTTCAGGGCGATCGTGCCCATGCCCGCTTCGGTGAACAGGCGTACGAAATTGGTGGTGGTCAGCGCGGCTTCATCGACATATAAAGGCTGGTCGAGAAAGGCCTGCATCACGATCGGCGCCAGCGGCCCGATGACCATGACGGCGGTCAATATGGCCACGGTCCAGAATATGAAGGGGGAGCGGCTGGCCTTGGGCCGTACAGGCAAGGCTGCTTCTTGCAGCGCCCCGGATGACACTTGCGTCATGGCGTTTTATCGCTGTGAAGCCGCGGGCGCATGGCTGTGCGCCCGCGGCGTGGGTTGACAGGCCGGGCTTACTTGCCGGACATGGCGGCAGTCCATTTCTTGGCGAAATCGGCCGCCTCATCGATCAGGGCTTTGTCGAAGCCCACGACGATCATCTTGTCTTTGCCCACCAGGTCCGAAATGGCCTGATAGGTGTAGCGCACATCGCCTTCTTTGACATCTTCGCGGTAGGGGGTCAGGCCGCCCTTGCCGATCAGCGTCTGCCCTTCATGGCTCAGCAGATAATCCACCATCAGCTTGGCCGAGTTGGGATTGGCGGAGTCCTTGGCGATGCCGAGGCCGCGCATCATGACCGGGGTGCCGTCGTCGGGGAAGGCGAAGCCCAGGATCTTGCCGCCGGGCTGCTCCAGCCGGGGGAAAATGGTGATGCCGGATACGCCGATGCCGACCAGGTATTCGCCGGTGGCGATTTTTTCGTTCATAGGGCCGCCCGAGGTTTCGCCGCGTATCATCGGCCCGATTGCACGCAATCCCGCCCAGCCCGCATCCCCTTTGGTACGCAGGGTTTGCCACCATGACGCCAGCCCAAAGGAATTTCGGGCCGCGTCGTAGGTGGTGATGCGCCCCTTGAATTTGGCGGGCTCGGCTTTTGCCATATCCACCAGGGATTGGAAGCCCGTCGGCCGCTTGCCTTCGGGCAGCAGGGCGGTGTTGTAGGTGATGACCAGGGGATCGGTAGACATCACGTTGATGCCGGGATAGGGTTTGGCGAAATCGGGCAGCTTGCCGGCTTCGGGGCTGTTGTAAGGCAGCATCCGGCCCTCTTGGCCGTAACGGGCCCAGCGGTCGTTGGCGCCCGATACCAGGATGTCGGCGGTACGCGAGCCGCTGCCAGCTTCGGCTTCCCATCGGGAATGCACCGTGCCCGAGCCCAGGTCCAGGGTTTCGACCTTGATCCACGGGTAACGTTTATTGAAACCCTCGATCACCGGCTTCCAGTTGTTGTCCGCCATATTGGAATAGATGACCAGGCCGTTTTCCTTGCGCGAGGCGTCGATCAGTTCGGAATAATTGGCTGGATAGTAATCGGGCAGGGCGCTGGCTTGCGCCAGGGCTGCGGCCGCCGGAAACATGGCGGCGGACAGCGCCAGGGCGGCCAGCTTCGTTCCAAGGTTCATTGAGGTCTCCTCCGAGGTATTCAAGGTTTGGGAATAAGGCGTGCAAGCGCTGTGCTTGCGCGCTGAGCGGCTTCGACCGCGCCGGAAACCACGCGGTCGAGGTTGCTGGAAAGGCGTTCGCGCGGACCCGATAGATTGATTGCGGCGATATAGCGTCCGCTTGCATCGACGATGGGGGCGGAAACGCCGGCCGCGCCTTCCACGCGTCCCTGAAGGTTGACAGCGTATTTCTGACGCCTTGCGGTCTGGATGAGAGACCGGATAGTTTCGATGTCATCCCCCGATGAGGGGTCGATCTTCGCCAGGTAAGCCTCGAACTCCGGCACGCTCATGCCGGCAAGCAATATCATGCCGCTGGCCACATAGTGGGCGATGCGCAGCTTGCTGATGTCGCGGTCATAGCGGATCTCGCGCGGCGGCAGCAGCTTGTTCAGATACCGCAAGCGGTGGTCGGGCGTGAGTACGGCGACAAAGCCGGTTTCATTGACCGCGTCCACAGTCTCGCGCAGGATGGGTTCGGTGATGCGGAGTATCGTGCTCCAGGCCGTGTTGCTGGCGGAAGGTTCGCCCGGCAGCCGGATGAGCTGATAGCGGCTGTCCGGCATGCGGGCCACGTAGCCGCCATCGACCAGCGAACGCAATAAAAGCAGGGCGCTGCTTTTGGGCCAGCCCAAGCCGTTGACGACATCCGCGAGCGCCGCCGGCTGCGCCGCCGCGGACAGCCATTCGATCAACTGCAAAACCCGCTCGTACCCGCGGCCGCCCGCTGTCTCGTTTGCCATGCTCGCCATATGCGTTCAACAGGTTGAACTCGTTTAATACAATGAACTGATGGCGCTAGTCTAGTAGTGGCTTATCCGATAGACAACTGGGGTTTCTACGTATGATTCGCGGCCGCGGCCCGCCGCATCAAATCAATGAGGCGGCAGGGACCGGGCGGCTGCGGATTTATTCGGGCTGTATGCCGGCTTTTGCGATGACCTCGCGCCATTTCTGGGTTTCCGACTCGATGTACTGCTGCAGTTCCTGCGGCGTCGTGCCCTTGATCGTGACCGCTTTGGCTTCCAGCTTGGCGGCGGTGTCGGGGTCTTTCAGCACCTTGAGCAAGGCTTTGCTCAGGACGGCCACGCGGTCGGCGGGGATGCCGGCGGGCCCCATGACGCTGACCCAGGCGTCCACGCTCATGCCTTTTACGCCCAGTTCGTCGGCTGTGGGCACGTTGGGCAATTCCTTGATGCGCTGGGTACTGGTGATGGCCAGGGCCTTGATCTTGCCGGATTGCACCAGGCCCAATGCGGCGGGCAGATTGTCGAAAGCCATGTCGACATGGCCGCCCATCAGCGCCGTCAACGCGGGGCCGCTGCCGCTATAGGGGATATGCTGCAAGTCCGCGCCCGATAGTATCTTGAAGTATTCCCCCGTCATGTGCGGCGAGGTGCCCGCGCCCGGCGTGGAGAACGTCATGGATTTTTTCTTGGCGTCGGCGATCAGGCCGGCCAGGTCGCTATAGCGGGAACTTTCATTGACCAGGATGAGATTGGTGTAGAACCCCACTTGGCCGATCATGGTGAAGTCCTTGATGGGATCGAAATCCATCTGCTTGCGCAGCAAGGGATTGATCACATTGGTCGCCACCGTTCCCAGGAAAATGGTGTAGCCATCGGGTTTGGCGCGCGCGACCGTGCCCGCGGCGACGATGCCGCCCGCGCCGGCCTTGTTTTCCACGACGACTGTCTGCCCCAGCTCCTTGCCCAGGCTGTCCGCCAGGATGCGCGTGACGATATCGGTGGAGCCGCCCGGGGGGAAGCCAACGATGAAACGGATGGGTTGGCTGGGGTACGCGGACTCGGCTTGCGCGTGGCCCGCCACGCTGGCGGCCATGATGCAGGCCAGGCCGCAAAACCATTTCTTCAGTGTCATATTCATGTCTCTACCTGAGGATGTTTGCCGAGCACGGTATCGACGATCTGCCGCTTGTTGACCTTGCCCAGCTCGTTTTTTGGAAAATGATCCATGAAATGGATCGCCTTCGGGGTCCGGACCGAGCCCAGATGCTGCTTGCCGTATGCAATCAGATCCGCCTCCTGTATGCCTTTCCCCGGAATCGGGACCACAGCCATTTCGACCCGTTCGCCCCAAACTTCGTCGGCCACGCCGAACACTAGGCACTCGGCCACATGTTCGTGCTGCGCGTAGACCTCTTCGACATCCGACGGATACACGTTGAATCCGCCGCTGATCACCACGTCTTTGGAGCGCCCCTTGATGAACACGAAGCCGCGCTCGTCGACGTAGCCCAGATCGCCGGTATGGAACCAGCCATCGCGCAAGACGGTCCGCGTCTGCTCCGGCATGTTCAGGTAGCCGGACATGAGCAGGTCGCCGCTGACGATGATTTCGCCCGGCTTGCCCGGCGTCATGTCGACCCGTCCGTCGGCGTCGAGCACCGCCACGCAGGCCAGCGGCCCGACGCGGCCGGCGCTGCCCTGGTTCTCGGGCAGGGCGCCTTCCGCGCCGGTCAGTCCGGCCATGATGACGGGCGCCTCGGTCAAGCCATAGGTCGCCCCCAGCACGGGACCGAAATGCGCGATCGTTTCCCGGATGAGATTGAGGGTGCAGGGCGCCCCGCCATACAGCAGGTTTCTCAAGGCCGGGAACTCCGCCTGCGCCGTTTTTTGCACTTCCAGCAATTTGTGCAGCAAGGTGGGCGGTATCCAGGTCGATGTCGCCCGCTGCGCATGCAAGACCTCGTGCAGTTGCGCGGCGCTCGGTTTGTTCATCACGATCAAGCAGCCGCCCGCGCCCAGCACCGGAAGCACGAAAGTGCCCGCGCCATGCGTCATCGGCGGCGCCACGACGAAGCGTTCGTCGGCATCGAAGCCATAGACCATCATCAGCGAGGCGACCATGGTGTTGATGCAGCGGAAGGACTGCAGCACACCCTTGGGCGCGCCGGACGAACCGCCGGTGAATTTGATCGCCACGGTTTCGGCCAGATAGACGTTTGAACGCGTGGGCATTGTCGCGGCGTATCGGCCGACCAGCCGCGCGACGGTTTCGACATGGTCGGCTCGCGCCGCGGTGCTGATCCGCTGCCCGTGATAAGAGACCAGCAAATCCTTGTATGCCGGGTCGAACAGCACCAGATCGGGTTTCACGCAGTCCAACTGGCGCGCGATATCCTTCTCCACCAGGGTCGGCGTCAATGGCACCAGGACGCCTGCGCTGGCATAGGTCGCCAGTATGCCCGTCAGCATTTCAATTGAATTGCCGGCCAATATGGCCACCACCGGGCGCCGCTTGGCGGCCAGATCCTGGAATGCCACCGCCAGGGCGCGGGATTGCGCAAGCAGTTCGCCATGGGTCAGGCTTCTTCCAGAGGCCGGTTCGATGACGGCGCAACGCTGCGGCGCGAGCCGGGCGCCTCGAACGAAAAAATCGAATGGCTGCATGCTGAGGCCTGTTAGTGCTTGTTGCTCAATACCGTGACCACGGCCGCCGCATCTTCGTGCTTCAAAAAGCCGCCGCCGTTTTCCGCCACGGCGATGCGTGCGCCCGCCACCTGGCGTGATCCGGCCTCGTGGCGCAGCTGCGTCACCAGCTCGTGTATTTGCACCAGGCCGGTCGCCGCGATGGGATGGCCTTTGGAAACCAGGCCGCCCGATACGTTCACCGGCGTCCTGCCTCCCAGGCTGGTGTGGCCGGCCTCTGTGTACGGGCCCCCTTGGCCGCGCTCGCACAGTCCCAGGTTCTCGATTTGCAGCACTTCGGCGAAGCTGGATGCGTCATGGACTTCGACCACATCGATCTGCCCGGGCTCGATGCCCGCCATCCGATAGGCGCGCCGCGCCGCCAGGCTGACGCAATGCTTGTCCATCTCCTGTATGTCGCGATGCACGGTGCTGGAGACGCCGATGCCCTGGATGCGGATCGCGCGGGCGCGGTTGCCGGCGGACAATGCGCGCTCGCTGCACAACACGGCCGCAGCCGCGCCGTCGGAGATGGGCGCGCACATGGCGCGCGTCAAAGGCCAGGCGATTTCGGGGCTGTCGAGCACGTCCTGGACCGACATGTCTTTCTGGTATTGCGCCAGCGGGTTCATGGTCGAATGCTTGTGGTTCTTGGCGGCCGCGTAGGCGATTTGCGCCTGCGTGGTGCCGTACATACGCATGTGCTGGCGCGCCATGGCGGCATAGATGTCCATGAAAAAGCTTTGCGTATTCCACGCACCCGGCGAATTGAGCCGCTCGCGGATTTCAGGGTCGGTTTCGAGTTCGCAAAAGAAATCCCAGGTTTCCTTCAGCAGGTGTATATCGGTGCCGCCGAAGAAGGCGTTCATCATCTCGGTCTTTTTTTCGGGATAGAACATTTTTTCCGTCCCGACCACCAGCACGGTGTCGAACATGCCCGAGGCTATCGCCGCATACGCATTGAACAGGCCGGAACTGCTGCTGGCGCAGGCGTTCTCTATGTTGAAGATAGGGATGCCGCTTACGCCCATGGCGTGCAAAGCGCACTGCCCGCGTATGGAGTTCTGGCGCTCCATCTGGCCCTGCCGCACATTGGAAAACCAGGCGGCCTGCATGTCGCCGAGCTCATGGCCACTGTCGGACAGGGCCAGATTCACCGCCTGCGCGGTCAATTGCTTGACGGAAGTCTCGGGATGGCGGCCCAGCGGGGTGTGCCCGACGCCAGTGATGTAGACGCTCATTGCTATGGATCCATGTTCAGTATGGCCTTATTCTGAACTTGAACCGCGTCCGGACCCACCCTAACTTACCCTTGCGTTTACGTGTAAAGTTCCGTTATATGAAACTACCCCCGTGGTTTCTTGATTCATGTGGACGGAGGCATGCATGGCGACTCTTACGAGCGTGCAGAAGGCCGTACGGATTCTCAAGACCATAGAGCAGCACCATGAAAGCGGCATACGCCTCGTGGATATCTGCGCCGAGCTGTCGCTGGAAAAACCGACCGCCTTGCGCCTGGTCACGCAACTGGTCAAAGAGCAGTTGGTGACACGTCAGCCGCGCAATAAAAAATACCATCTGGGCGCCTATTGCCGGCAATTGGGCGAGACGCTGCAAGCGCACTCATCGCTGGCGGCGCGCTGCTCCCCGCTGCTCAAACGCATTTCGGACCGCAGCGAAGATGCGTCCTTCCTCGTGGTGATACAAGGCCTCGACACCCTGTGCATCGGCCGCGAGGCGGGCAGCTACCCCATTCAGGCGCTGGCCATTCCGGTGGGTAACCGCCAGCCCATAGGCGTCGGCGCGGGAGGCCTGGCCATGCTTGCCGACCTGGACCATGAAACCACCGAGCACTACCTGCGCGCCAACCGCAGCCGCTTCTTGAAATACAAATCATTGAAGCTCGACGAGCTGAGGATGCGCATTGAAAAAGCCAAAAAGAAAGGCTATGCCGTCATCGGCAGCCACGCCGTCAGCGGCGTGGTGGGCGTGGGCGTCACATTGAAGAACAGGGAAGAAGAAATCGTCGGCGGCATCAGCGTCGCCAGCCTGGACTACCGCATGACGCAGAAGCGCCAGGAACTGGTCGCCCGCATCATCAAAGAAGAAATCGCCGCGTTTCTCGATAAGCGGAGCCTTGCGAAGAGCTGAATGGCGGCCATGGCGGATGCCCGCCTGCCGACAGATGCATGTCTTCTAGCGCGTTGCGGATAGCTGCTTCTCCCGCGCCGCGCTTTGCAAATGCAGCCGCATGAACTCCGCGGCCTCTTCGGTACGCCGCTGCAGCAGCAGGTCGATCAGCACCAGATGCTCTTTGCAACGCCGCAAGGCTTGCTCGCGATCCACCGCCTTCTGATATTCCATCAATCGGCGGATGCGATTCAAGCGGCGCAGAGAATCCAGAATAAAGGAATTGCCGGAGCATGCCGCTATGGTTTCATGCAGCCTGGTATTGGCATCGAAAATCTGCGCGGGCGACACGGTATTGACCATGCCTTCGGCCAGGACCCGCTGCTCTTCACGGCACTGCAGCAGCCGCGGCGCATCCGGCTCGAATCCGGGCTCCAGAATTCCCGCCGGCTCGATCAACAGACGAAAGCGATAGCCCTGGGCATACGCGTCCGGGGATGTCATCGCTTCAATGAAGACCCATCCATGGCCGGGCAAGCGCTCGATCCAACCCTCATGAGCGATGCGCCGCAAAATATCGGACAGTTGCGAGCGCGTCACGCCGTAGCGCCGCATCAGTTCGTTTTCGGTAATCCTATCCGGCAGCAGCCCCGCGAGCCGATCCTGCGCGATCTGCAGATAGATGCGCTCCATCGGCGACTCGGTATCTTCGGGAAGAACAGGCTGCTCATGCGAGCGGGTTCCCACCACGAAGCCGCCATCAGGGTGGCGTTCGATCAGGGCCTGCTGCGCCATCTGCTGCAAGGCCGCCCTGACAGGCGACCGCGATACGCGCAGCGCCTCCGCCAGGCCGCGTTCGGGCAAGCGCGTGCCGGCCTCCAGCGCATTCACGTGGATATGTTGCAGGATATCCCGGACCAATTGTGACGATAGTGTGTGTGACATGCAGAACCCATCAGCAATTGCGGCGAGCCGCTATGGTAACGCGCCCGCCTTCTTCCCCGCCACCCGGCTTTCTCGGCATGGGCGTCTCGGCGAGCACCTGCTAGGGGATTTCCCTTATTTCGGATATTTTATGGTACTTTGATAAAACAAAATACCATATACTGAGCGCATGGATAAGCTGAACAGCAACCCTTCGATACCGCCGGACGCATGCGACTGCCATGTACATGTCTTCCTGCCCGACCGGTTTCCTTATGCGGCCGATCGCCGCTACACCCCGCCCGCCGCAACCATCGATGCGCTGCTCGAACTGCGCAAGCGGCTGGGAACCGGGCGTAGCGTGCTGGTCCAGCCCAGCTGCTACGGCGCCGACAACTCCGCCATGTGCGCCGCGCTGGCGGCGCTGGGAACCGATGCGGCGCGCGGCATTGCCGCCGTCGATGCCTCGTCCGTCACCGACGAAACCCTGCACCGACTTCACGACGCCGGGGTGCGGGGGCTGCGCCTGAATCTGCGCGTTCAGTCCGCAGACGCGGGCGGGTTGGACCGCATCATCCGCCAATGCCATCAGTCCGCCGACCGCATCCGCAGCTTGGGCTGGCATCTGCAACTGCATCTGGATGCCGCCTTGCTCACCCGCTTGATGCCGACGCTGAAAGCGCTGGATATTGCAGTGGTACTGGATCATTTCGGTGGAGGCGCGGATGCCATGGACTTGGTGTCCGATCTGCTTCTCGGCGGCAATACCTGGATCAAGCTATCCGCTCCATATCGGGTATCCGCGCAGCCGGACCACGCCGACCTCGCCCGGGTCATACGGCGTTACCAGACTCTGGCTCCCGAAAGGCTGCTCTGGGCGTCGGACTGGCCGCATACGGGCGGCAACGGCTTGCGCCACGCCGATATCCACGACATCGAACCCTTCCGCCAGGAAGACGCCCTGCAGACGCTTGCCCGCCTGGCTTCCTGGATAGGCAGCCCCGCGCAGCTGGACGCCATCCTTGTCGATAACCCCGCACAACTCTATGGCTTCTAGTCATTCACCGTTCCGAAAGGGCACACCCTCATGATCCACGTCATCAATCCGGCCACCGAACAGCGCATCGCCAGCTACGACCCGCACGCGCCTGCGCAGGTCGGGCAAATGCTGGAAAAGGCCTCGAAGGCCCAGCGAAGCTGGGCGCTGAAGCCCATCGAAGAACGTGCAGAGCTGCTGTTGGCGATTGCCGCGGTCCTGCGGCGCAACCGCGCGGCCTATGCCCGCCTGATCACCCGCGAGATGGGCAAGCCCATTACGGAAGCCGAAGCCGAGATCGAAAAGTCAGCCGTCACCTGCGAGTTCTATGCAAAGATGGCGCCTGTTTTCCTGGCGGACATCTCCGTCGCCAGCAATGCCCGCGACAGCCGTGTCGTGTTCGATCCGCTGGGCGTCGTGCTGGCCATCATGCCCTGGAATTACCCATTCTGGCAGTTCATCCGTTTTGCCGCCCCTGCGTTGGCCGTGGGTAACGGCGCCGTGCTGAAACATGCCAATAATGTTCCCGGCTGCGCCCTGGCCCTGGAGCAGGCATTCAAAGAGGCCGGAGCGCCGGACGGCCTGGTTGCGGCGCTGCTGATCGAAGCCTCCGATGTCGCCGGCGTGCTGGCCGACAAGCGCATTGCCGCCGTCACGTTGACCGGTTCCACCGCCGTGGGCAAGCTGGTTGCCGCGCAGGCGGGGCGGCTCATGAAAAAGCAGGTATTGGAACTGGGCGGCTCCGACCCTTTCATCGTCCTGGCCGATGCCGACGTTCCCGCCGCGGCAAAGGCGGCGGTCAAGGCGCGTTTTTCCAACACTGGCCAAAGCTGCATTTCTTCCAAGCGTTTCATTATCGATGCTTCGGTCGCCGACCAGTTCGTCGAGGCGTTCTGCGACGCGGTGAAAGCGTTGAAAGCAGGCGATCCGGAAGACCGCGGCACGGACATTGGGCCGATGGCCCGGGAGAACCTGCGAGACGATATACACGCCCAGGTCCGGAAATCCATACAGCAAGGCGCCCGCCTGCTGCTGGGCGGAAAACCCGTCGCAGGCCCCGGCTATTTCTACGAGCCCACGGTTCTGGACCATGTCGGGCCGGACATGACGGCCGCTACCGAAGAAACCTTCGGCCCGGTCGCCGCCATCATCCGCGCGGCCGATACCGAAGAAGCCATACGCATCGCCAATGCAACCGAGTTCGGCCTGGGCGCCGCGCTGTGGACCAGCGACCTGGCGGCCGCCGAAACCCTTGCGCGCCGCATCGAAGCGGGCGCGGTATTCGTCAACGGCATGGTCGCCTCGGACGCGCGGCTGCCCTTTGGCGGCATCAAGCAGTCCGGCTATGGGCGCGAGCTCGGGGAGTTCGGCATCCGGGAATTCACCAACATCAAGACTCTATGGATCGGGCCCGCCCGCTAAGCAACCTTGTCAAGGACACACTCATGATCAAGACCAAATCCAACGCGGTTCTCCTGAAACCGGACACCCTGAAGAAGCATGACCGCGGCGGCGGCGCCAGCACGACGCCCCTGGTCACCAAAGGCTTGGGCGCGTCCGTATTCATCACCGGCTATACCGAATTCCAGGGCGGCGCAGAGATCCCCTTTCACCATCACAACTGCGAAGAGAGCGTGCTGCTGCTGGAAGGAAATGCGTTCTTCGACATTGACGGCGAAGAGTTCGAGGTCAAGCCGCAAGACGTCACCTTTATCCCCGCGGGTGTGCCTCATCGCTTTCGCAACGCGTCTGAAACGGCGCCCATGAAGATCATGTGGATCTACGGCTTGCCGGATGCCACGCGCACATTGGTGGAAACAGGCGAGACCCGCCCTATCGCCGCCGAGCACAACGCCTGACCTGCTGCCAGGCAACACTTACTCCTGCTGGAACCACATCATGCAATTTCTCGTACTTCCCGGAGACGGCATCGGCCCCGAAATCGTAGCGGCGGCGGTCGATGTCCTGGAAGCGGCCAATCAGAAGTTTGGCCTGGACCTTCATTTCACTTATGAGGACATCGGCTTCGCCAGCCTGGAAAAACATGGCACCACGCTGCGCGAGGATGTGCTGCAAGGCGCCCGCCGGTTCGATGGCATCCTGCTGGGTACGCAGTCCCATGCCGATTATCCTCCTCCCGAGCAGGGCGGCCGCAATATTTCCGGCGCATTCCGCGTGGGGCTGGATTTGTACGCCAACGTCCGTCCGGCCCGCACCCGTCCCTTCCTGCCCAGCAATCTCAGCGCGGGCAAGACCATGGATCTGGTCATCATGCGCGAGGCGACCGAAGGTTTCTATCCCGACCGCAACATGTCCCGCGGCTGGGGGGAAATGATGCCGTCGCCGGACATGGCCATTTCCGTTCGCAAGATCACCCGCCACTGCAGCGAGCGCATCGCGCGGCGCGCTTTCGAACTTGCCGTGAAGCGCAAGAAAAAAGTCACGGCCATCCACAAGGCCAACAGCTTCCATATGACGGACGGGCTATTCCTGGAATGCGCGCGCAAGGTCGCCGCGGAATTCCCGGCGGTCGCTTTCAACGACCTGCTGGTCGATGCCTCGACCGCCCATCTGGTGCGCAATCCGGAACAATTCGATGTGCTCGTCGCCGAGAACTTCTACGGCGACATCCTGTCGGACCTGGCCAGCGAGCTATCCGGCAGCCTCGGGCTTGCCGGCTCGATCATGGCCGGCGACGAGCTGTGTTGCGCACAAGCGCAGCATGGGTCCGCGCCCGACATCCAGGGCCAGGACAAGGCGAATCCGACATCCATGATCCTGTCGGCGGCCATGCTGCTGGAGTGGCTGGGCGAGCACCGCCAGCTTGCAGCTTACCGTCACGCAGGGGCTGCCGTCCATGCCGCCGTCGAGGCAACACTTGCAAACCCCGACATGCGCACGCCGGATCTCAAAGGTTCGGTCGGCACGAAAGCATTCGGCGCGGCCGTCACCGCGCATATCCGGGCGCAGCAATAACGCGCTTTCCACAACACCGCCATATCTGCAATGGCATGCCTTTCGATACGGGAGCCGTTGCAGCATCGTCACACCGAGGAGACAACCCATGTTCCGCCTTACCCGCAGATTAGCGCTCATTACCGCGCTTTCCATCCCCATCGCGCCTGCCTTGGCGGGCAACGGTCCGGATAATTATCCGGATCGCCCCGTAACCGTCATCGTGCCTTTCTCGCCCGGCGGCGGGAGCGACAATATCGCACGCTATATCGCCGCGCGCCTGCACGAGCGCACGAATGGAACGATCATGGTGGAAAACCGCCCAGGCGCCGGCACCAACATCGGCAACGGCCTTGCCGCCCAAGCGAACCCGGATGGGTACACGCTTCTATTCGCCCAGGTGACGCTGGCGATCAACCCCCATATCTACCATGACCTGCGCTACGATGTACAAAAGGATTTCACGCCTGTCGCCCACATCGCCAGCTCGCCGACCGTACTGCTGACGAATCATCACACCGGCGTCAAGACCGTCGAAGAACTCGTCAATTACGCCAAAAAGAATCCGGGCGCGGTGAATTACGGGTCCGGCGGCACCGGCACCTCTGTTCACCTGGCGGGCCATCTGTTCAACTCCATTGCGAAGCTGGACATGACCCATATCCCGTACAAGGGCAGCAGCCCCGCCATGACGGATCTGATCGGCGGCCGGGTTCAAGCCATTTTCGATACGGCGCCCTCTGCCGTTCCCCAGGTGCGCGGAGGCAAGGTCGTACCGCTGGCTGTCACGGGAAAGGCCAGGCTCGAGGCTTTGCCCGATGTGCCCACATTCGCCGAAGCGGGCTATCCCGCGTTCGACGCCCCCGCATGGTATGGCCTCATGGCGCCCAGCGGGACGCCCGCCGCCATCGTCAAATACCTCAACGCGCAAGTCAACCTGATCCTGGAAGAGCCTGAAACCAAAGAGCGCTTTATGCAACTGGGCTCGGTCGCCGTTCCCGGAACACCCGAGGATTTTGGTAAATTCATTGCCAATGAATCCAAGCGCTGGGCAGCCGTCGTCAAGAGCGCGAATATCGCTGCGAACTGAGGTTGCGCCGCGGGAATCAGTTTTCTCCTCTCATCACTGGCAAAAGGAAACCATCATGCCCGAAGTCGTCGTCTATGCCGTCAAGGGTCGCACCCGCGAACAGAAGAAAATGCTCATGCAGAAAATCACGCAGGCGGTCGTCGAAAGCTTCGGCGTCGATGGCGACCGAGTCATCGTGCAAATCGTCGAGGCCGATCCCGACCACAAATCGCGCGGCGGTGTACTCTATAGCGAACGCTGATTCCCGCAACTCTATCCACGAACAGGACCATCATGATCGAAGAAGTCGCCGACCTGCGCATCCAGCCCGGTCAGCAGCAGGCATTCGAAGCCGCCGTCCACAAAGGCGCCACCACCGTCATCGCCAGCGCCAAGGGGTTTCTGGGCTACAGCGTCAGCCGCAGCATCGAAACGCCGGAGCGCTATCTGCTGAGAATCCAGTGGGCGAGCCTGGAAGACCACACCGTCGGCTTCCGTGAGTCGCCGCTATTCAAGCAGTGGCGCGCCATCGTCGGCCCATTCTTCACCGCGCCCCCGGCGGTCGAGCATTTCACGGTGGTGGACAAGCCGGCGCAATAGGGCTGACCCGCCTGGACATATCCGGCCAGGGCGGACGGCGGTGCGACCGTAATGGGCGTATGCGCTTCGACGCCGCGCCCGGCGGCCTTCCGCATTCGGTTCATGGCGGACTGCGTGGCGCCTTCCTTCCATCAGAACAGGATTTTCTGGTAGATTGGCTCGTTTCGTATCGACGTGCATTGGACGACCGGCGGCTGGATGTCCGGGAGCCAGCACGCAGCATGTGTTGGAGCCCTGTTTTGGACGTAAAGGAACTTAAAAGTTTTTGTATGGTCGTGAAGCTGGGAAGCTTTTCGAAAGCCTCCAAGGCGCTGGATCTCGGGCAGCCTGCGGTTTCCAAGCATATCCAGCGGCTCGAAGCCGAGCTCGGGCGGCCTTTGCTGGAGCGCGGAGCGCGGCCCCTCAAGCTCACGGCGGCGGGCAGTAATCTGTACAGGATGGCCGAGCCTTTCATCGAAGGCCTTGCCATCCTGGATCATAATTCATCGCTGGCCATGTCCTCGCCCATTACCGTCGCCGTGCCGCACGGCTTCACCGGCCATGTGCTGCCCGAGGCGATGCGCAATCTGCGCGGCGCCATCCCTTCTGCCAGGTTGCGCGTGCTGTCCGGCACCAAGGAAGAGATTTTCGAACTGGTACAGACCGGCGGCGCCGACTTCGCCGTCGCCCCGGATCCGGGCGCATCGCGGCGCTTCGACTTCACGCCGCTGTATCCTTCCGAACGCATACTCATCACGCCGCGCGATCATCCTCTGGTCGCTCGGCCGCCGGCGTCGCTCTATGACGTTGCCAGGTATCCGCTCATCCTGCCGCGGTTCCAGACACAGACCCGGGCTCTGCTGGAAAGCGAATTTCGCCGGCTCCAGATCTCCTACGATATCGCCGTCGAACTGGACAGCATCGAACTGCTCGAGCGCTACGTGGAACTGGGCCTGGGCCTGGGCGTCGGGCTGCGGGGCGCTGCCGGCATGGAATCATGGGTGCGCCTGGGCATAGTCAGCCTGGCCCGTTTTCTGCCTTCCGAGATGATAGGTGTGGTGCGCAGCCGGGCGTTGCCGATTTCGCAGCCGGCCACCATGCTGATCGCCAAGCTTCAAGAACTCGGGCGCACCGGGCCGGCGCCGGTTCCTGTGCCGCGCAGCCGGCGTCGGTAAGCTTCGGCTCCGCCGGTCCCGCACCCGCATACGACCGCAGCCGGCCTGCCGCGCATCCCGTTGGCGGCGTTTCGGCTCATACCCTCATTCGGTCAGCATAGAACGTGGGAAGCCGCGTTGTGCGCGCTCGCATGCGGAATGCCGGCGTCATGGCGGTCTCTATTTGTTGGAATAAAATTTGACATTTAATTCCCATATGGAATAGTATGGCTGCAGTTGCCACTTCTTACAAAACCGAATTCCGCCATGGCCGCTCCGACCGACCTCTCGCTTGCTACCGCCGCGACGCTGCTGCGTACGGGAAAGCTGGCCCCGGCCGAATACGTCGACGCTTGCCTGGACCGCATTCGCCGGTACGACCCGGCCTTGAATGCCTTCATCAGCGTAGATGAAGATGGCGCCCGGCGGGCTGCGCGCGCCGCCGGAAACGAGATCGCACGTGGAAACTGGCGCGGTCCCTTGCATGGCGTGCCGGTGGCATTGAAAGATCTGTTCGACGTGGCCGGACAGCGAACGTCCGCGCATTCCCGGCTGCGCATGGACCATATCGCTGGCGGCGATGCCGCCGTGGTGAAGAAGCTGCGCGAGGCGGGCGCGATCATCATCGGCAAGACGGCCCTGCATGAATTCGCGACCGGCGGGCCTTCATTCGACCTGCCGTGGCCGCCTGCGCGAAATCCATGGAAGCGCAGCCATCACCCTGGTGGTTCGTCCAGCGGCTCCGCCGTGGCGGTCGCGGCTGGATTCGTGCCTGCGGCCATCGGCACGGACACGGGCGGCTCGGTGCGCAATCCCGCCACTGCCTGCGGCATCAGCGGGATGAAACCCACGTATGGCGCGGTAAGCCGCGCCGGCGCTTTTCCCTTGGCGTTTTCGCTCGATCATATCGGCGTGCTGTCGCGCGACGTTCAGGACAACGCCCTCGTGCTGGAAGCGCTCTTGGGCTGCGATACCGACGATCCCGCAAGCGCCGGCCACCCTGCGCCCGCGCTGCACGCCGCGATGGACGAAGGCATGCAAGGGTTGCGCATCGGCATCATCGACGAGTTCTGCACGCGAGCCCATCCCGAGATCCTGAATGCGTTCAACCAGGCCTGCCGCATACTGGAGCGGGCGGGCGCCGAGTTGGTGCCGCTGCGCCTTTCTCCCCTGGACGATTATGTCGACTGCGGGCGCCTGATTCTGCAGGCCGAGGCCTTCGCCATCCACGAGCCCTGGCTCAGGACACGCATCGGCGATTACAGCAAGCGCGGCCGGACGCGTCTTCTGCCCGGCGCTTTCCTGAGCGCGAGGGACTATATCCGCGCCCAGCAGTTGCGCACCGGCCTTGCGCGCGAATTTTCCGTTGCGATGGCGGCCGTGGACGCGGCGGTATGCGTGTCCAGCCTGGAGCTGCCCTGCGCGATCGACGACGAAGCCGAGGTGGACAGAACCTATGACCGCCAGGCCCGCACCCCCTTCAATCTGACCGGTACGCCGGCCATTTCGGTGCCCATGGGTTTTTCGTCCAGCGGCCTTCCCATGGGACTCCAGGTATTGGGCCGGCGTTTCGACGAAGCCATGGTTTACCGGGTGGCTCGATCATATGAGGCCGCCACCGATTGGCATTTGCGCCGTCCCGATCTGGACGGCAAGCAGGGCGGATGAAGCGCCGGTCGGACAACATCCATTCGCTTCACCGGCCTTTGAAGGCCCTACCTCAAGAGAGAGTTCTGCATGCATCCACGCCAACGTATCGAATACAGCTCCCCCTTCCACCGGCCTCCCCTGAAAGCCGACAACGGGACACGACTGATCATTTGGCCCGTCGTCAATATAGAGGAATGGGAGCTCGAGCGGCCCATGCCTCGGCATGCATCGCCGCCGCCCGGCGGCATATCGTCCGACGTTCCTGATATGCCTAACTGGACATGGCATGAGTACGGCATGCGCGTCGGCTTCTGGCGCCTGCTGGACGCCTTCGAGAAACGCGGAATCCGGCCGACGATGTCCATCAATTCCAAAGTATGCGAGACTAATCCCGCCGTGCCTGCGGCCGCGCGCGACGCGGGATGGGAGTTCATGGCCCATTGTCACGTCCAGATGTCCATACACAAGATAGAGGATCAGGCTGCCATGATAGGGCAGTCGCTCGGTACGCTGGAGAAATTCCTGGGCTATCGACCGCGCGGCTGGCTCGGCCCCGGGCGCACCCAGAAGCTCGATACCCTGGATCACATCGCCGCCGCCGGCTGCGATTGGTTCGGCGACTGGATCCTGGACGATCAGCCGCTATGGGTGAAAACCCGGACCAAGCCTTTGGTCTCCGTGCCCTATACCGTCGAAATCAACGACATCACGATCATGGTCAGCGGCCAGCATGAATCCGACGCCATGCTGCGCCGGGCCGCCGATGCTTTCGAACGCCTTTATGCCGAAGGCGAAAAGTCGGTGCGCATCATGTCCTTCGGCGTCCACCCTTATGTGTCGGGCGCCGCCCACCGGATTCACTATTTCGAGGAAATGCTGGATCTCTTTGCAGGACGCGAGGGTGTCGCATTCTGGAACGGGGACCAGATTTGCGACTGGTTCGTTGCTCAGCAGCCTTTGTCCATCCTGGCCAAGCCGTGATATAGCATCTCGGCGTGCCGCCGGTTCACTTCAGTTCAGCCCGTTCAATCCAAGGGAGCAAACCATGAAAAAATACTTGTACACGGTCATGAAGGGTGTCTGTGCCCTGTCCATTTCCGTTCTTGCCGTAAGCGGCGCTTACGCCCAGGACTATCCCAGCCGCCCCATCAACCTGATCGTGCCGTTTCCGGCCGGAAGCGCCACCGACACCGTCGCCCGCCTGATCGGCGGCAAGATGGCGGATGACCTGGGACAGACAGTGGTGGTGGAAAACATACCCGGCGCCAGCGGCACCATCGCGGCGGCGCGCGCCGCGCGTGCCAAGCCCGATGGCTACACGATCATGATCCACACGACCATCGCCTTGTCGGCCGTCCTGTACAGCAATCTGTCGTACGACACGGCGACGGCGTTCGAACCCTTCGGCCTGGTCAACACGGGTCCGTACGTCATCGCGGCGAACCTGGACTATCCAGCCAAGGACGCCAGGGAACTCATAGCAACGCTCAAGCAGAACGGGAACAAGGTCACCGTGTCCAATGCCGGCGTGGGAACCGGCTCGCACTTGTGCGCCATCATGCTGACGCGGGCGATCGGTGCCGAGCCGACCCTGGTTCCATACAAGAGCACCAACCTGGCGCTTCAGGACGTCATGGCAGGCCATGTCGACATGCTGTGCGACCAGACCACCAATGCGTTTCCGCACCTGAAAGCGGGAAAAATCAAGGGCTACGCCATTACATCGCCGCAGCGCCACCAAAGCTTCCCCGACATCCCGACCACCCGCGAACTGGGCATTCCCGACGTGGATATCGCCGTCTGGCACGGCCTGTATGCGCCCAAGGAGACGCCTGCCGAGGCCATCGACAGGCTGAACCGCGCGCTGCAGGTGGCGCTCGGCGATGCGGAGGTACAGCAGCGGCTCGACACCATGGGCACCTACCTGTTCCCCGCCGACCAGCGCAGCCCCGCCGCGCATGCCAAACATTTGGCCAATGAGCTGGAGCGCTTCGGCAAGCTGGTCAAGGAAGCGAATCTCAAGTTGAATTGACGGACAATCCGCGTGGCGGATGGCTGACACGCCGCGCGGACGCCGACATCAGGAGACCAGGTCATGACATCCGAATCACCGGAGGCAAACATCCGGGCCCGGCTGGAGCAACTGGGTATTGCTGTACCGGAAGAAGATATCCCTTTCTTGTTGCGATCGTTCCTGAGGCAGCGCGACCTGCTTCAGCGCCTGGCCGCCCGGATCGATCCGGAGTCCGAACCCGCGCACGTGTTCAAGCCATTGCCCTGAGGAGCGAATTGTGCATTCGCTACTACAATGATTCAGCTCCGCCAGCCTGGCGGGGCTCAATGTCCACGCACGCGAACCGCACATGACAGCCCTGCATACGCTTTCCGCAACGGATCTGCTCGTCCTGATCCGCAGCAAACAACTTTCCCCCGTCGAGCTCGTGCGAGCCAGCCTGGATCGCGCCGAGCGCCTTCAGCCCGACTTGAACTGCTTCATTACCTTGTGCGGCGAGCAGGCGCTGGAGCAGGCGCGGGAGGCCGAGCGGGCGGTCATGCAAGGCAGGCCCTTGGGCCGCCTGCATGGCATTCCCTACACGGTCAAGGATCTCGTGCATACCGCGGGCGTTCGCACGACATTCGGCACCGTGCTTTACCAAGACAACATCCCCACGGAGGACGCTCCTTCCGTCGCGCGCCTGAATGCTGAAGGGGCGATTCTGATCGGCAAGACGACCACGCCGGAGTTCGGCTCTCAGCCGTTCACGCGTTCACCGCTATTCGGGCAGACGCGCAATGCGTGGGATGCGGGGCGGACCAGCGGGGGGTCCAGCGGAGGAGCCGCCGTGGCGACGGCCGCCGGGATTGCGCCGCTGGCGGTCGCGACGGACGGGGGCGGCTCGACCCGCATCCCCGCCGCCTGCAATGGCGTCGTCGGCATCAAGCAGAGCAATGGCGTCATTCCGCACAGTCAGGCCCAGGATTTGTTCGGCAACCAGACTTATGTCACGCCGACGACGCGCACCGTGGCAGACACCGGATTGATGCTGCAGGTGATGAGCGGCGATTATGCGCTCGACCCCTGGTCTATCGGCCTGAAGCGCGGGGATTATTGCCAGGCTGCCCGCCACCAGGGTGATTTGCGCGGGAAACGCATCCGCTATTGCTATGCCCCGGAGGGGCGGCAGGTCTCGGCGGATGTAAGGCGAAATTTCGATGCGGCGCTTCAGAAGTTCGAGCAATTGGGGGCCGGGCTCGAACCCTTCGAGGCCCGCGATTTCATCGTCGAACCTATCTGGCGCACCATCAACCATACTGTCTGGCGCACGCGGTTCCTGCCGCTGGTCGAGCAACATGGGGACACATTCAGCGCGACCTTCCGGCGGCAGATTCTGTCGGCGGGCGAATTCAGCGCGGCTGATTATCAAGAGGCGATGTTCGCCCGTACGGCGCTATTCAAGCGCATGCAGGCCTTGTTCGATACCGCCGATTTGTTCGTCACCCCGACGATTACCCGCACGGCATTGCCGCTGGACATGGATCTGTTCGACCCCTTGGACATAGACGGCAAGCAATACGAGGGGATTCGGACGCACTGGTACCCGTGGACCATGGTTTTCAATATGACCGGGCATCCCGCCGTGACGCTGCCTTGCGGGCTGGCTTCCGATGGGTTGCCCACCGGCATTCAACTCGTGGCTCGCTATGGCGGCGACGAGGAGCTGTTGAGGTTTGCGTCTGTATTCGAAAGCGTGATGGGGCCGGCGCCTCAGCCCGCGTTATGAAGCGGGAAGCGCCGCGGGCTGCGGAGCTTCCCTTCCAAGGCGCGCGGCGTTCAGTCCATCGCGATGCCGGTACGCTGCACGATAGGGCGCCAGAATTCGAGCTCGTCGCGTGCGCGCTGCGCCATGCTGGCCCCTTTGGCCGGCGCCATCACCAAGCCCTTGGCGGCGAGTTGCTTGCGTAATTCGGGCGCTTCGGAAGCTTGCAGGAAGGCCTCTTCAAGCGCGGCAACGACGTTGTCAGGCGTTTGGGCGGGCGCGACAATGCCGTAGAAGCTGGTTGCCGCCTTGAATTCCGGGAAGCCTTGTTCCGCCAGCGTTTTGACATCGGGCAGGGCATCGAGCCGTTTGGTCCCGCTGACGCCGAGGAACTTGATCCGCTTGGCTTCGTATAGCGGCATCATGCTGGCGACGGCATCCCAGCCGATGGAGACCACGCCGCTGGCGACATCGATCAGCATTGGCGATGCGCCCCGGTACGCCACCGGTTCGATGTGCAGCTTCTGGCTTTCATTGAGAGCCAATATCCCCAAGTGGCCGGAGCTGCCCAGCGTCGCCACGCCCAGGCTGGTTCCCGACGAAGCCTTCTTCGCCCATTCGACATATTCACCCATGCTATTGAAAGGCTGCGATGCGCCGGTGACGATGGCCGTCGGGATGTCGACCAATGTCGCGACCGCGCGCAGGTCTTTTTGCGCATCGTAGCCGGGCGCCTTGTAGGTCAAGGGGAAAATGGTCAACAGCGGCGAAGGGACCAGATACACGGTGCCGCCATCCGGCTTCGAATCCTTGACATAATTGAGTCCGATCCGGCCAGAAGCGCCGGCCCGGTTTTCCACGATAACGTTCGCAATGCCATCCTTGCGCAACTGCTCCGCATAGATGCGCGCCGTAGTGTCGGCGGCGCCGCCCGGCGCATAGCCCACCACGAGTGTCAGTGTTTCAGGGAGTGCAGCCTTCTTATCGGCGGCGTGTGCGGGCAAGGCCATTGCAAGGCAGGCAAGGCCGAGCAAAATACCGCGGCTTAGGGTTGAAGTCATCGACATGGGCTGTCCTCGCTGGATATGGGTGGGGTCGTCGGTCATTATAATGACCGGAAGCCCGCGCGGGGATGCGCAACATCATCCCGGGCGGGCATGGCCCACGCCCTGATTGTCCTGGCTCAAATGGATGTTGAGTTTCTCGCCATATTCTGCATTGTTGCGCGACGGATATTGTGGATGACGGTGCTTCATCGCTAGCAAAAAATTGTCCTGCGCGGCTTGCTTCAGCGCCTGTAAACAGGTGGATTGCCAAAGTTAATCAGCTTTCGGTCTGCTGTGCTTCTTCTTCTCTGTAAAAAACACCAGATGAGGCAAACCCACCATCGACATTCAGTACATGCCCTGTGATGAAGGACGCGTCAGCCGAACACAGGAAGGCGGTGGCAGCTGCGACATCTTCAGGCGTTCCATAGCGTTGTAGCGCCATTCTGCGCAAAAAGGCCTGGCGTTGTGCGGGACCGTGCGCTGTGCGTGCAACCTGGGTTGGCCCTGGCGCGATGGCATTGACAAGAATGTCGAATGGCGCGAGTTCCATGGCCATTGTCTGCGTCAGATTGATGATGGCTGCTTTTGAGGCGCCGTAGGCGGAGCGATCTGTACCGCCGAACTGGCCGGAAACCGAGGTGATATTGACGATTCTTCCGCCACGGTTACGTACCATGACACGTGCGGCGGCCTGCCCGCATAGCAGCGTTCCATACAGATTGGTACGGAGCACGCGCTCGAATTTGGCCAGTGCCATGTCGAGAAAGGGGATACGGTCGGTGATACCTGCGTTGGATACCTGAACGTCGATACGCCCAAAGCGCGATTCGAGTTCGTGGTACAGGGCGGTAACTTCATCCTGGTTACCAACGTCGAGCCGGGCTGCCTCAGCATGTCCACCTGCCTGCCGTATGCGTTCCTGTGTTTGCAGCGCGGCATTGTGATTGATGTCCGCAGCGATCACGATCGAATGGTTTTGGCCAAAACGTTCAGCAATTGCACGACCGATACCTGATCCGGCACCGGTAACAACGACGATCCGTTTGGTGTCCAAAGGTGGCCTCCCTGGGTGGCGACGCATCGTGCCTGGCGTGACTGTTATGTGATCGCGGAGCTGATTGATAATACGGTCCGCTCAAGTGGAATCGGAATCCGTCTTGATAGATATTGACAATGCTGCCAAAAATGAACAAATTATACTGCTGGAACGGTTTCTGTCACTTATTTTTGTGGTGCCGGTTTCCCGTTAGCCCAAGTCTGCAAGGAGGGCTGGCTGCTGGCAAATAGCCGACGATTTCACATAGTGCTCATGCTGACTGCTTGAGGTTCCAGTTAACGGCTACGGCAGCGACCGCACGCGCCAATTTTGTTTGTCTTGATATGGTTTGGTATAGTCGCTTCGTCTGCAGCTCCGGCATGCCGCATGCAGGGCGCGAGTCAGGTTCTCAGGGAATCTCATGAAAAAAACACGGGTTTCAAAAAAGCATGGCGAAAAGCTGCTCCCCACGCAACGCCAGTCGTACATTCTTGATGTTCTCGCCGAACAGAAAGTTGTAAGCCTGCACATGCTTTCAGAGCGACTTGGGGCGTCCTTCTCTACAGTGCGCAGGGATCTCGATGAGCTCGTCCGTCAAGGTATGGTTGAGCGTACGCACGGCGGTGCAATGCTTTCCCAAGTGCGACAGGGCTGGTCTGATGGGCCCTCGGGCGTTACGCCATCCGGCGCAATCCGCGCAGCCAAAGAGTCAATCGGTCGACTTGCGGCTACACATATACGCGAGGGTGATAGCGTAATTTTCGATAGCAGTACCACCGTGCTGGAAGCAGCACGCGTTGTGGTCGAATCGAAATTGCGGATTACGGCGGTTACGAACAACATCAAGATAGCTGACCTGCTGGCCACATCTGAGAATGTGCGTTTAATCGTTCCGGGTGGAAGTCGCCGATCGGGTACGTTCGTGCTTTCGGGTGAGCCTGGAGACAGCTTTTTTGGGCGCCTGCATGCTGACGTAGCATTTATCGGTGCACAAAGCGCAAGTAACGGTATGCTGAACGACAGTCGCATTGAAAGTGCAAGCGGGAAGCGAATATTGATCGGCGCGGCCCGTACCCGCATCCTGCTGATTGATTCCTGGAAGTTTGGCGGGCCGAACTTCTGCGATGTAGCACCGTTAACGGTGTTTGAAGAAATTATTACGGATGATGGTTTATCAGAGGAGCAGCGACGGGAGCTCGAGCGTAGCGGTATCGTGGTTCAGACCCAGAGTACATTCGAGAAAATTGGGGCAGGCCGGCCTGAAAAAAACAAGAAAGCCGAGGTTCAGAAGGATGCTGTTGCGCTGGCCGAGGGCGCCATTTGGCAACCCTGATCAGGCTACGAGGGCACGACCATTGTCGACGACTACGGCATTCCTGTCGAGGCAGTACACCCTGAATGAAACGTTCGTGCCTTCCTTCCACAGGGCGATACGCAGTGTGTCTCCCGGGAACACCGGGGCGGTAAAGCGCGCATCGATTTCTGCCAGGCGGCAGGGGTCAAGCGAACAATAGTTACGCAATATGGTACGGCACGCGAACCCATAAACGCACAGGCCATGCAGGACGGGCCTCGCAAAGCCGGCTGTCTGGGCGGCTTCCGGGAGTGCGTGAAGAGGATTCCTGTCTCCGTTCAATCGATACAACAGCGCCTGATGTGGATATGTCTCTACTGTTTCGTGGTGATCCGCAGGTTTGTCTGGTATGGGGTGGGCCGGGGCGGCGGGCGCAATATGATTACTGAACCCTCCATGTTGCCGTGCGAAGAATCCGGTGCTGGTCGTCCATAAATGCGCTTTCGATTGCGAGCAGTACGCACGTGTCTCTATACGTAGCACGGCACCTTTTCCCGGACCTTTGTCTAGCAGCCCGGCCACGTGCGCTTCAGTCGTAACCGTTGCGGCCGGAGGTACACAGCGGTGAATGCGCAAGGTCTGGTCGCCATGCATAACCATAGACCAGTTGATGCCCGTTAGAGGAATCCAGCTGCGATCCCACCCAATCACGGTTGCCATGGTGGGCGAGGCCTGCAAGTGGTCTTCATGAACGAAACGAAGTTCCTGCAGGTCGACGGGGTTGTTTCCAAAACCTGTGCTCAATGCATACAGTATGGTGTTGTCCGCACTATAGGTACAAGTACGGGCTGGAATCCTCAGCCTCATCAGCGCGTGTGGATCGATGGGCATAGTTATCTCGCCATGGTGAGTACTTACGCGGTGATCAAAGGATGTACTGTTGATCACCGGCGCTTGGCAGACAGGGCTGGCTTAACGTTAAAATTTGCCCTTCAGGGCCTCGTTCCATTTGTCATACTCGCTTTTCGTCATTTTGCCGAAAGCTTCAGGGCTCATGTATTTGGGCGCAACACCGGCGCCAAGCAGTGATTTTTTTACTTCTTCGCGTTGCAGGACCTTTTCGAGCGCAGTAGTTATTTTTGTCAAGACTTCGGGTGGGATGCCAGCCGGGCCCCACATGCCGAACCAGGTCTGATAGTTCAAACCGGGATAGCCAGCTTCGGTCGCACCTGGAATATCCGGCCATTCCGGATTACGTTCTGGTTGCATGACTACCAGCGCTCGCAACTTGCCTGACTTCACCAGTGGACCCGATTGGGCGATGGTCCCGGCTGTCATTTGAATTTCGCCAGCGGCAGCTGCGATGTTAGCCGGCCCACCTCCCTTGTAAGGAACGTGGGTCAGCTTGATGCCGGTAGCCATTTGAACCATTTCGCCCCCCAAGTGGTCAGACCCGCCGAGCCCGGATGAGCCAAAGTGGATCTCACCCGGTTTCTCTTTGGCGAGCTTGACCAGGTCGGCGAACGTTTTGACGGGTAAGGCACTGTTGACCACAACTGCATTGGTGGCTGCACTGACCAGGCCAACAGGCGTAAAGTCCTTTATTGGATCATAGGGCAGGTTCTTTTGAACATGGTGCGCTGTGACCATGGCAATGTGATAGCCCAGCAGGGTATGGCCGTCGGGATTGGCTTTGGCCACATGGTTGGCGCCGATGGTGCCTGCCGCCCCAGGGCGATTTTCAATAACTACCGACTCGCCCAGTTCGTCGGCTAAATGTGCGCCGACAATGCGAAAGATAACGTCAGTGCCACCGCCGGGCGAGAAGGGGACGACGATCTTTATCGGACCAGCAGGGTATCTGGTGGCAGCCAGTGTGGCTTCGGATCCCAGGCACGCAACAGCCATTGCTGCTGTGATAAATAAACGCCGTGATCGCGAAGAGCCTCGCATGCCAGGAGCCTTATCCCGCACTGATGCGGGCGGCAGAGCAGATTTATTGTGACGATGCATGAGTTTGTCTCCTTGTGGTGCCGGCCAGGAAATGCCCGGTCCCGGTGAGTTCCGTGCCTGTTGCTTGCAGGTCTGCCTTAGTACCACTGGTGGTGCTACATCTCTATGGATGTGTGTTGCACGATTGCATCACAGGTAAAAACCTGTACGGCCAACACACTTGTGATCCCGGATGACCATTTACTGGGTCTGCCGTTTGCGCAGTTAAGCATATCCTGCCAATTTCTGTCAATTGATTTTGATAGATATATCTTTTTCTACCATAAAGTGCGCTCTCCGCCGCTATACTCTTGTGAAGTAACGGTTTCTCGCACGTTGTGCTACATCTGATCAACACAAGAAGGAGGCGGAATGTTTGACCTGATTCGCTGTGAAGAGCTGGAGCGCGGTATATGGGCAGTATCGATTGGCCAGCCACCTTTGAACCTGTTAACCCAAGGTGTACGGAGAGAGTTGGGGGATGCATTTGAATGGCTGAGCAGGTCGGGTTGCGTGCGGGCGGTAGTCTTTGAAAGCCGGGATAACTTTTGTGCGGGCGCTGACCTTAAAGAATTTCCGTTGCGCTTTGATCCGCTCGTGGCCCGCGCACATTGCGAGAACGGCCACCGCATGATTTTTAATCTTGTTTCCATGTGCAAGCCGGTCATTGCAGCAATCGACGGGAATTGTATGGGCGGTGGATACGAGCTGGCGTTGGGTTGCTCATTCCGCATTGCGTCAACCCGGGCACGCATCGCTTTACCGGAAATTCGCAGGGGTGTCTGGCCGGGCACAGGTGGTATTCGCCTGCTCGAACGCGTTGCTGGAGCGCCATTTGCACGGCGCGTTCTGCTGACTGGAGAAATCCTGTCTGCGCAGTTCGCGTGCGAACATGGGCTGGTTGATGAAGTGGTTGATCCGGAGGCGCTCCAGGGGCAAGTGCTAGCGCTCGCGCGGCAATTGGCGGATCGGCCTCCTTCCTCAGTACAGTCCATAATCGGATTGCTGGATCAGGACTTTCTGGCCGGTTTTCGGCGCTATCTGGACTGTGAACGGGAACATTTCATCAAGACTTATCAAATGCCCTGTGCGCGCGAGGGAAGTCAGGCTTTTTTTGAGAAACGCGAGCCTGATTGGTGGTGATGCAGAAGACTGGCCCACCGCTGGTGGGCGCTGACAATCAGTTTGGCGGGTTGCAGACTGCCTGCTGGATAGTTCAGGCCGGGGCCTGTTGTTCGTGCAGGAAATGGTTTCTGAAACGTTCTATCAGGGTACGACGTCTTACTTTGCCAAGTTCGGTCAGCGGCAGTTGGTCGACGATAAACAGCGCCTTTGGTGCTTTGTAGCCGACAATCGACTTTCTTGCCTGTTTGATAATCTCTGCAGGGTCAGGATAAGGATCAGTGGTCTCTACTGCGGCTGCAACCGCTTCGCCAAGATCGGGATGTGGCAGCCCGAATACGGCGGCCCTGGCCACTCCTTCGACATGCTCCAGGGCGAGTTCGACTTCGCGCGGATACACATTGTAGCCGCCGCTCACGATGACATCGCCGACTCGCCCGACAATAAACAGATAACCTTCACTGTCCTGGTAGCCAATGTCGCCGGTGAGATAAAAACCATCGTGATACGTGGGCTGTTCCGCAGGCCCACGACGCCAGTAACCAGGGAAGCGGGTAGTGGAACGGACAGACAGTATTCCCGGCGTATGTGCAGCTGCGGGGCGGCCCTGGGCGTCGAAGACTTTAAGCTCGACTCCGGGTAGCGGTTTACCGGCGCTGCCAGGCTTGCGCGGACCGTTCACGGGATTTGCTGTGTTGGTCATGGTTTCTGACATGCCCCAACACTCGACGATCTGGTGGCCGGATTGCTGGGCAAACTGCTCGAAGATGTCGGGCGGGACAGCTGCCGACCCGGCGATGAACAGGCGCATGCCTTGGGCGCACACTCGCAGGTCGGGCCGGCCCAGCATGCGCTTGTACATGGTGGAGACGCCAGAAAATATCGTGACTTCTGGCAGATGACGAATAACTTCGCCGGCGTCAAAGCGTGGCAGCAACAGCATAGAAGCGCCCGAGCTCAGAACGCAATGTGTGGTCATGAACAGGCCGTGCGCATGATAAAGCGGCATGGTGTGTAAAAGCCTGTCGGTTGCCCTGTAATGCAGTGTTTGCGATAGGGCGCGCGCTTTCTCGACTAGCAGGCTATGGGGCAGAACGGCACCTTTGGGGCGTCCGGTGGTGCCAGAGGTAAAGACGATGGCGGCAATATCATCGGGCGCAACGGGGTGATCTGGCAGGATGCCGGAGTCGATGTTCTGGCTGGTGAGTGTTCCTGCACCAGACGTATCGAGGGTTAGCATGCGGGGTTGTGTATCCAGGGTTTTCAGCGTTTCATGGATAGTGCCGAGCAGGTCGGGGTTGCAGACAATGGCATGAGGCTCGACATCACGCGCGATGTGCTCAAGCTCTGGGGGCGTTGCTTTAGGGTTCAGAGGGATATACACAATGCCGGCACGCAGGCAGCCCAGATACAAAAAAATATTCCAGGCAGAACGCTCAAGCTGGCTGATCAGCCGGTCGCCATGCCTGAGTCCGGCCGACTGTAGCTGTTTGCTGATCCTGGCCGTCAGCAGATCAAGGTCGTTATAGTCCCATGTCTCGCCTTCGGCGGTTTTCAGGAACGGCGACTGTAATGACCACTGGCCACGAAATACCGCATACAGGCTATGACTTTCAGAATGAGCCGCAGGGACGGAACCTGTGAGCATACCGTTGCTCGAATCATTGATCATCGTGGATTCCTTGGCGTATGGATCGGTCATCAAAGCAATTAAGAAAGAATTTGGTAAATCATGACCATATCTGGATTAATTTATCATGGAACCTCACCATCCCGCTCATTGATACCCGTAATTCTGGAATTTTATGGCTGCTATTGACAGAGTTTACGAGGATTTATCCAGTTTGTTTTGAAATTTATTGACGCATCTACCAATTTCTGCCATATTGATCCCATAAGGCGACATAAATCTTAGTCAAGAGGCAGGAGACCGGTGTGAGCAAGTATGTTTCTGCGCAAGAGGCAGTGAAGCTGGTGCCATCAGGCGCCACTGTCGCCCTGGGTGGCTTGATATCTCTTGCGGTACCTGAAACCGTCATTGCTGCACTTGGCAGACGTTTTCGCGAAACGGGCCAGCCTGACAACCTTACCCTGCTTGCCCCTAATCGGCCTGGCTGGAAAGCCGAGCCGGCAACTGGCCTCGAGCATCTGGCACAAAAAGGCATGCTGCGCCGTGTATACAGCTCTACGTTCAGCCGCCGCGACTCACCTGCATTTATGAGAATGATCGAAAGCGGTGAGATCGAGGCCTATTCTTATCCCATGGGCTGCCTGTATCGAATCATCCGCGAATGTGCGGCAGGATCACCGGGTTTTCTTACCCAGGTCGGTTTGAACACCTACGTTGATCCGGCAGCCGCCAATGCGGGTAGTCCATGCGGGAACCACAAAACTCCTCAGCCCGGCAGCCTGGTTAGCCGCATTGAGGTCGAAGGGCGGCCTTACCTGTTTTATCGGTCAGTGCCTGTTGATATTGCAATTATCAGGGGTACGGTTGCAGACCCCGATGGCAACATCAGTATGGAGGGTGAGCCCGTGAGTATTGGCGTGAAAGCCATGGCCATGGCAGCACGCAATTCAGGTGGCAGGGTTATTGCTCAAGTCAAGTATAAGGCTGCAGCCGGAACAATTCACCCGCGGATGGTTGAAGTGCCCGGCATACTGGTTGATGCGGTTGTGGTCGACCCTGCCGGAATACAGTCGCAACTGGGAGATTACGATCCAGCGCTGTCGGGCCAGTTCAGGGATCCCGACCTGTCGATCGATATGCTTGAGCACGACATTCGTAAAGTCGTTGCACGTCGTGCGCTGCAGGAAATCTCAGCCGGACAGGTGGTTAACCTTGGGGTAGGTATTGGCACGGGTATTCCATCGGTGGCTGCCGAGGAGGGGCTACTCGATCAGATTACATTCAGCCTTGAACATGGGGTGATCGGCGGCGTCCCGGCTATGGGCACCATGAACAACAGCGGTGCTTTTGGCGCCCACTATAACCCCCAATCAATAATTGATTCGACAGAGATCTTTGACTTTTATCACGGGGGCGGACTCGACGTCACAGTGCTGGGGTTTGCCGAAATAGACGGCCATGGCGATGTAAATGTAGGCCGATTCTCCGGTGCTTTACGCGGCCCGGGCGGCTTTCTCGATATTGCTCACAAGACCCGTACGATTCTGTTTTGTGGAACTCTGACAGCGGGTGGACTGAAGGTTGAAATTCATGAGGGCTCGTCGCAGCCGCAGCTCGCAATTGTGCAGGAAGGGAGAAACATCAAGTTTCGCCGGAAGGTCGAGCAGATCAACTTCCATGGTTTAAGCGGTGTAGAAAAGAATCAGCGCGTTCTGATTATCACCGAGAGGGCCGTCTTCAAGGTAACGGGCAACGGCCTCGAACTGACCGAAATTGCACCCGGCGTAACAGTCGATCGGGATATCCGGCCATTCATGGCGTGCGGGTTTTCGATCAGTCAGGATCTTCGGCAAATGGATCACCGGCTGTTCCGCCGGGCGCCTATGCGTGCCCAGGGAAACAACAACTACGTTCATGACAGCAGGCTGCCAGACACGGTATAGCCTGACAGTCGTGTATTCCTTGAATTGGCATGCAGAAATTACATAAAGGAGGGACACCAATGGGGAGCGGTCTTGTACGCAGAATACTCGAGCGCGGCTGGCCGGGAGTCAATACCGGGGGCAAGCATTCGGGCATGCTGAATGCCATGTATCTGGCCGGGATGCATGAATGGTTTCAAGAAAAAGTACAGGAGATACTCGAAGGCCCGGTGATCACACATCCAAATATTGCCGATAGCTCGTCACGCATGCGACCTTTGATTCTGGCTGGAAAAATCGATGAGGCCCGACAGGCTAACGAAATCTTTCACCGCGAGCGCGTTGCTGCTGGCGGCTTGACTCAACATACGACTGCCCGCAGCACGCCGGGCTGGGTATTTGCAGACACGGCATATATGGTGCCACCTTCTCAAGCCATTCTGGGCAATCACGATTTCGCCGTCCGCGAGCTCAAGGGCTTTCACACTATGCTTGCCCAGCCGGATGGTCTTTTGAGGCATGTGTTTAATGCGGGAGTGCCCGAAAAAGAAAGCTACGTGGGCATTGATCTCTGGATCGATGGCACGGCGTGGGGGCGTGCCAGTGCCTGGTGGCTTGCGGGGGTAGTCGATTGCCTTGAGGTCGTTCCTGAGGATCGCTGGGATTCACAGTTACTGGCCATGTATAGAAAGACGGTGGCGCGCATTATTGAGTGCCAGGACCAGGGACTATGGCGCGCGACCATTGATGATCCCTATTCGTTAATCGACACCAGCGCGACCGTAATGATCGGTTATGCACTTGCCAAGGGTTACCAGCTCGGATTGGGTGGCGAGCCGGCTCTGAAGGCCAGTTTCCTGGCACTTGAAGGAGTGATGCGAGACCACTTTGACTGGGAGACGGCAACGCTGAAACACCAGCAGTTCGGGCCAATGATAGTCAACGTTCCCAGTCCGAATCCGCGCTATGTCGATGACGGTAATGCCTACGGCCAAGGGTTTCTGGCGGCATTGCTTTCATTGAATGCTGATGGCGTCAAAGTGCGTGATCTTGGAGTCAGGTCTCTTTAATATCTATCCGGGAAGCAATTGAAAATGGACTTTACGGTCACTGCAGAGCAACAGGCGATTCTTGATGTCACTCGCCGTTTTGCGCAGGAAAGGATTCGACCCAGGGTAAGGGAATACGATCGCGAGGAATTCTTTCCTCTGGATCTGTACGGTGAAATGGCAGCGCTGGGACTTACGGGTGGAGTAATCCCTGAAGAGTACGGTGGCGCAGGCATGGATCATCAAACGTACGCACTAATGATCATGGAGCTTGCCGAAGTCTGTCAGGCCATGGCTGCCGCCGCTACATGGGCCAGCGGAGTTGGGGGAGTGAGTGTGCTGCGTTTTGGTACAGAAGAGCAAAAACAGAAGTATCTGGCTCCACTTGCCAGAGGCGAAGGGCCGGTGGCTTTTGCTCTGACAGAAACCCATACAGGGTCAGATGTCGCTTCGATGAAAACGCGCGCGGTGCGCGATGGCGACCACTATATTTTGAATGGCACGAAGGTCTGGATATCCATGATTGGCTCGTGCAAATGGATACTGACGTTTGCCACAGTTGATCCTTCCGCCGGAAGAAAAGGCATCACGGCTTTCCTGCTTGAGCCAGACTGGCCCGGTATAGTTCGTAACCCCTTCAAAAACAAGGTTGGCTTTCGCCCAATGGAAACGGGTGAGCTTGTGCTGCAAGATGCACGTGTGCCTGTAAAAAACCGGCTTGGTGCCGAGGGCGATGGCTTCAAGGTAGCAATGTCATCCGTCGAGAACGGGCGTCTTGGTGTGGCCTCGCGTTGCGTAGGGATGATACGTGCCTGCCTGAAGCTGGCGACGGGCTACGCACAAACGCGCATGACATTCGGCGAGCCACTTGGAAAGCGTCAACTTGTTCAGTCGAAAATTACCGACATGCGGGTTGCATATGAGACTGCGCGACTGCTTGTCCTGCAAACGGCCTGGATGAAAGACCAGGGGGACAGAGCCCGTGAACAGTCGTCAATGGCAAAAATGTATGCAAGTGATGTGCTGATGAGCTCGGCCGAACATGCCATGCAGATTCATGGTGCCTATGGTTGTTCCGATGAATACGAGATCGGCAGGTATTGGCGTGACGCTAAGTTCATGCAAACAATCGAAGGCTCCAACGAGATTCACCGTGCACTGATTGCCGAGTATCAGCTTGGATATCGTTAACTCAAGAGGAACGCATGGCCAGTTTGCCGTTAGAGGGCGTAAAGATACTCGATCTGTCCCGACAGTTGCCCGGTCCGGTTGCAACACGTTTGCTGGCCGACTTCGGTGCCGATGTGATCAAAATCGAGGACGTCCAGAAAGGTGACGATTTTCGCAGCACGGAGCCAAAAATCAATGGTGTTGCCGCGCGACATCTGGAGCTGAACAGGAACAAGCGAGGGCTTTCGCTGAACCTGAAATCGGACCAGGGTAAAGAGATATTCCTGAGGCTGGCGCATCAGGCCGACGTCGTACTGGAGCAGTTTCGACCTGGCGTCGTGCAGCGTCTTGGAATCGATTACGAAGCTGTCAAAGCGGTAAACCCCAAAATTGTGTACTGCTCATTATCCGGTTTTGGGCAAGATGGGCCTTACCGGAATCTTGTAGCACACGATCCCAATTATTTATCGCTTAGCGGGGTGCTTGGTTTGATTGGCAGCAGAGGTGGGTCCCCGGCCATGACAGGGCCACAGCTGGCAGATATGGCGGCGGCCAATTTTGTCACGATCGGTATTCTGCTTGCGCTGCGCAACAAGGAAATCAATGGTGTCGGGGAGTATGTCGACATTTCCCTCTTCGATAGTGCATTCTCGTTGCCATTAACGGCGCTGACCACTTATCTGGCCAGTGGTCAGGCGCCCAGCCGCGGGAGCGAGCGCCATAACGGCAAATATCCATGGGCCGACATCTATGCCACGAAAGACGGACAGTACGTTTCGGTCGCTGCTATAGAAGGCCATTTCTACAGAAATCTGTGTACGGCGCTGGGGCGTGAAGACTGGGTCGATCTGCAGTATGCCGACGATACAACTCAAGAGCGCATCCGCAGCGAAATGAAGAAAATTTTTGCTGGCCGTACCCGCGACGAATGGTTTTTTCTGATGAGAGACAAAGATGTCTGTGTTGCGCCGGTGCTCAGTATTGAAGAGGCCGTTGCAAGTGAGCAGGTGCTGTCGCGAGGAAATATAGTCGAGCATGAGCACCCCGTTGCGGGTCGCATGCGGCTGCTGACAACACCGATTCGTATGACGTCGGGCCGTCCGCCCATTCGTTGCGGCGCCCCTGATCTTGGAGAGCATGGCGCAGAGCTGCTGGCCGGGCTTGGTTACAGCAATCAACAGATAAACGAATTTTGCGCAAAGGGCGTATTGCGCATTCCGGAAAAATCCTGAAGGGCGATTCAGCATCCGCCAAGCCATCTAGAAAGGAGTCGAAATGTCCGTGTATTCCAACCTCCTGAACCGGGCAGACCTCGAGGCTTTCCTTAACGACGAACACCTTGAGTTTCGCGATCAGGTGCATCGTTTCCTGGAAAGGCATGCGTCGCCGCAGTACTTGCGTGAGTGTGATGAGAACAAGCAGTTTCCCCAAGAGCTGGTCAGAAAAATTGGCGAGCAGGGCTGGTTTGCCTTAACGCTGCCCGAAGAGTACGGCGGTGTGGGAGGGTACCTTGATATGGTGTCGTTGCTCGAAGTCATCGGATACCACAGTGCCTCGCTCGGTCGTTTCTGGAACATCAACGTGAACATGGTAGGCGGAGCACTCGCGCTTCTGGGTTCCGATGAAATAAGGCAGTCCATGTTGCCCAGGCTGGCGGAGGGCAAGGTCTTCTTTGCGTTCGGACTCAGTGAAAACGGTTCCGGTTCCGATGCTGCCAGTTTACGCACATCGGCGATCGAACAGGGCGATGACTTTGTCATAAACGGCACCAAAATGTGGATCAGCGGCGCCATCCAGGCCAGCTACATCATGGCGGCATGCCGCACCGGGAAAGAGGAGGGCAAGCACGATGGCATCAGTTTGATTCTTATTCCAGCCGATGACCCCGGTGTCACAATCAATCCAATTGATTTGCTGGGCGGGCACATGATCCGTACGTGCGAAATCAATCTGGTCGATGTTCTCGTCCCCAAAGCCATGCTGGTCGGTGAACTGCATCGCGGCTGGAGCCGGCTGCTGGGTGTGCTGTCCAAAGAAAGAATTGCATTGTCTGCAATCTGCATAGGTGCGGCCCAGGCGGTAGTTAATCAGGCGCTCAGCTACGCAAAAGAGCGGCACCAGTTTGGGAAGCCGATTTCGGCGTTTCAGGCGGTCAATCACAAGCTGGTCGAGATGCAAACGCTGGTTGATGCCAGCCGCCTTTTGATGCTTCGTGCAGCGCGATTGCTCGATAAGGGGCTGCCTTGCGGCCGGGAATCTTCGGAAGCGAAATTTTTTGCAGCGGATGCCTACATGCGGATTGCGATGGAGGGCATCCAGATCATGGGTGCCAATGGATATTCCATGGAATATGCAATGCAGCGTCATTTCAGGGAAGCCAAGATGTTCCAGATCTTTGGGGGAACCAACGAGATCCAGCGAAACATCATTGCGCGCGAGCTGCTGTCCCAGGATTGACATCGGAACCGGTCCGGAAGAATAAACGAATTCAGGAGACAGAATGGCGGCTATGCCAATAGATATTCTAAAGGTCACGACAGATGTCGTCGTTATCGGTGGTGGCGGCGCAGCCTCGCGTGCTGCACTGTCAGCAAGGCAGGCCGGTGCTGATGTTCATCTTGTAACTAAAGCCGCATTGCGCTCGGGGGGCAGCACTGTACATGGCGCCAGCGAGATCATGAGTATGGGCGCCGCCGGCTTTGGGGATTCGTCCGACAGCAGCGATGTTCACTATCAGGATACCATGCGGGCCGGCCGGGGCTTCATTGATCCGTCACTGGTGCGAGTTCTGGCTGATGACGCTCCCGACCGCATTCGTGATCTGATTCATCTCGGAGTGCCACTTGATCGCGAAGGGCAGAGCCAGTACAAGCTGATTAAAAGCGATTTTGGCAGTTATGCGCGTGCCTTGGGCGTGGGCGGTAAAACGGGGAAAGCGTTTGTAGAGGCTTTGACCGACGAAATAATCCGGTTGGGCGTGCACATCGATGCCAACGTCTCGCTGGTTGATCTGCTGCGGGATTCACAGGGAGCGATTGCTGGTGCTTTGTGTTTTGATACGCAGCGTCAGGTTCTGATCCATTACGATGCGCCTTCCGTAATTTTAGGTACGGGCGGGATCCATGGCGCGTTTGAACAGCAGGTGTCCACTGCGGAAATGACCGGCGACGGTCAGGCGGTGGCATTCCGTCACGGTGCGGAGCTGGTCAATCTTGAGTTTCACCAGGTGGGGCCTGCACTGGTCAAGCCCTATGTGCAGCTGTTTAGCGGCTCATGTTTCAGGCTGCATCCTGCTTTGCTGAATGGCAACGGCGAAATATTTCTTCACAGATATCTGCCGGACGGCGTAAGCGTTGAAGACGTTTTTGACAAAAAGGTATTCCCGTTTACCACAACCAACGTATCGCGTTACCTCGAGATCGCCATCTCGCGCGAGATACGGGCTGGACGCAGCTCGCCGCTGGGCGGCGTTTATATCTCGTTTGCCGGCATTCCACGGAAAAAAATAGCGGAAGTCATGCCGAATACGGCCCGTTGGCTGGAACAATCAGGGGTGGATCTTGAAAATGATCGACTCGAGATGGGCATTGCCTTTCAGTGCATGAACGGTGGTGTCCGCATGACAGCCTCTGACGCTCAAAGCTCGATTCAGGGGCTTTTTGTTATCGGTGAATTGGCAGGCGGCGTGCGGGGTCCTGACAGGCCAGGAGGAAACTCGTTGGCTGAAGGTCAGGTATTCGGGCACCGTAGCGGGGTAGCGGCAGCAGCACGCGCAGCACAGCACAAGGTGCGCAGTGCGCCAAACACGCTGGCACAGAGCCTTGGCTTCCTTGCTGCAGGCTTGTCACGCAAACCCGTCTGGGACCTTGCTGAGGCAGCTGCTGAAGTTCGTCGCACCATGCAGCGTGATTGCCTGGTAGAGAAAGACGCGGTCACACTCGGCGCTGCACTTGAGCGTATCAAGAGCATCCGCAAGTTGTGCGACAACGAGATTGCACTTACGGCGAAAACGCTGGTGCAGGGGCTGAGCGTACGCAATATGGCCATGGCCAGTGAGCTTGTGTTGCGTGCCTGTCTGAACCGTGAAGAAACACGCAGTTCGCATTACCGGGTTGATTTCCCTGAGAAGGATGATGCCGGCTTCACGTGCAGCTTTGTGATGAGTCGGGCCGGTGATGACGTCGCCCTGAGCCGTCTGACCTATCAGGAAGGCTGAGCCCTCCTTTGTTGAAACTGGAGACCGCAATGTCGCAGGAACCCGTTCACTATCGCAAGGAAGGCAGGCTCGCATTCATTTGTCTGAACCGGCCTGAAAGGCACAATGCGTTGAATCCTTATGTCATGCGGAAGCTCTGCTCGATCTGGCGTGAGCTGGAACTTGACCGGGATGTTCGCGCCGCCGTGCTGTATGGCGAGGGGCCCAGCTTTTGCTCGGGTATGGATCTGAAGCAGGCGACGCCCGGTTTCGGGTATCGGGAAGACTGCCATCAGGACATCGATCCGGATGAACTGGAAATTGCACGTTGCCTTGAAGCCCGGCCTGGCGAGCGGAGGCGCTTCAACTACGTGCCACCGCCTGCGTTGACCAAACCTGTTATCGCGGCGGTACACGGCCGGGTCGCTGGTGGGGGCTTCGAACTGGCGTTGTGGTCTGACATTCGTATCGCTGCGGAAGGAACCCTGTTTGCGTTGCCGGAGGTAACCCGTGGCGTGGTTCCGGCCAGCGGCGGCATGGTCCTGCTACCCCGGATTATCGGTGCCGGCCGGGCCCTGCACTGGTTGCTGACAGGTGATGCTTTCGACACTGATGAGGCTTTACGTGCCGGATTGATCAGCAGGATTGTCGCCAGGGACGGTTTACTCGACGCAGCTATTGCGATAGCTGGCAAGATCGCCGACAACGCACCATTGGCAGCCCAGGCCATTAAGGAAACCGTGATACGCACAGCCGGATTACCAATTGCCGAGGCTCTGGCTGTTTCCGAGCAGCATGCGAGGTTCCTGAGCGGCAGTGCTGACTATCAGGAAGGGGTTCGGGCGTTCAAGGAGAAGAGGGTGCCGCGATTTCGCGGCGAATAGCGGTCCAGCAAAATATTGGCAAAACAGCGCTTTAACGACAGGTGTCAAACATGCAGTTTCTCAGTGCAGATGCAGCGGCGGCCCTGGTGTCGCCGGGAGACACAGTGGTGGTATCAGGGGTCGTCTCCCTGATGGCTCCCGAGGCCGTCATGAGTGCGCTTGGTGCGCGCTTTGAGCGCACAGGCCAGCCCGCGGGTCTGACCGTTATTTGCCCCTGCCGTACAGGCTGGTCAGGGAGTGGGGTAACAGGCCTCGAGCATCTCGCGCAGCGCGGCCTGGTCACCCGTCTGATTGCAGCAAGTTATAACGGCCGGGATACACCCAGACTGGTACGTATGTGTATCGACAACGAAATCGAGACGTATGCCTTGCCAATGGGGGTCCTGTTCCGATGGCTGCGCGAATGTACAGCCCGGTCTCCCGGGCTGCTCACCGAGGTAGGGTTGGGCACGTGTTTTGATCCGGCTGCAGAAGGCGCAGGAGATGTCAGGGCGAGCAGCGAGGCACGGCCGCTGGGATTGATCCGGCATGTCACTATCGATGGAAAGGACTGCCTTTTCATGCGCAGCACAAAGATTGACATTGCAATCGTCCGTGCGAGCAGGGCTGATGAGGCCGGCAATATCAGTCTCCAGGATGAACCGATAAGTGCCGGGGTTCTGCAGATGGCGATGGCGGCAAAGACGTGTGGAGGCAAGGTCATTGTGGTTGTAAAAGAGGTAGTCAAGCGCGGCTCGATTCACCCGCGTTGGGTAGAAATTCCAGGGGCTTTTGTTGATGCCGTTGTCGTTGACCCCGGTGCTATCCAGACGCAGCTTGGTTACGAGCCGGCGTTCACAGGGGAAAGCCGTGCCGACCCGGTGACGTTGCCACACCTGGTGCTGGATCACCAGAAGCTGATACTGCGCAGGGCAGCGCTTGAACTGAAAAAGGGGGACATTGTCAATCTGGGTGTCGGCATGGGTACGCAGTTGCCCAGCCTGGCCATTGAAGAGGGTTTTATCGACGATATTCATTTCAGTGTTGAGCATGGTGCTTTTGGCGGGGTTCCGGCTATGGGTGTGCCGGGGAATACAGGCGCTTTCGGGGCCCATTACAACCCCGATACCATTCTCGATTCGACCGACCTGCTCGATTTTTATCACGGTGGAGGGCTTGACGCCACTGTGCTGGGGTTTGCACAGATTGACTCCGCCGGTAACGTCAACGTGTCGCGATTCAATGGCTCGCTACGCGGGCCTGGCGGGTTCATCGACATCACTCATCGTACGAAAAAAATACTGTTTTGCGGCAGTCTGACCAGCGGAGGATTGAAGGTTGAATGTTACGCAGATAATACCGGCCCAACCCTTCGGATAGTTGCCGAGGGGCGCAACCGCAAGTTCCCGGGCGTTATTGAACAGATCAACTTTAACGCTGGCCATGCCTTGGCGCGTGGGCAGAGGGTTCTGGTGATCACGGAGCGCTGCGTGTTTGAAATCCGGCGTTCGGGACTTGTGTTGACCCAGATAGCTCCGGGTATAGACATAGATCGCGACATTCGTCCTTTTATCGATTTTGAGCTGCAGGTCGCAGATGAACTGGAAACGTTGCCATGCACAATGTATCGACCTGAACCCATGGGGATCGTGCCTGCGCCGCGTATCCGGGAAGTTTCAGGCCTACGTCCGAATACTGTTCATATCGGGCCAGAACAATGTGGTTAGACAAAGGAGACAACATGCCGGAAGCTATCGTAAAAAAAATTCTTGAACGTGGATTGAAGGAGCCGATCGACACAGGTGGCAAGCATGCCGCCATGCTCAATGGCATGTATTTATCGGGCTGGAAAGACATGCTGGTAGAGCAGCTTGAAAACACGCTGCGCGGCCAGGGCAACATTCCCCGCAGCGCCCGCCCGCTTGGCCCCATTGTTGCGCATCCCAATATCAGTGACTCCATGTCGCGAATTCGGCCGCTGGTGCTTGCTGGCTATATTGATCAGGCTCGCGAGGCCCTGGCGATCTACAAAAAAGAGCGAGTCGAGGTTGCCGGGGCGCCGGTGTTCTCCACCGCTCCAAGTACGCAAGGCTGGATCTTTGCCGATACAGCTTACATGGTCCCGCCCTCACTGGCCATTATGGGAGAAGACATAATGGCGGTGCGTGACCTGATCAGAACCTATGAGCTCCTGGCCCTGGATAATGGCTTGATCCGGCACATCCTGAATGCATCGGTCGACATAAAAGACAGTTACTGCAAGACAGATATCTGGATAGACGGTACGGCGTGGGGGCGCGCAAACGGTTGGTGGGTGGCCGGTGTGGTCGACACCGTTGAAGTTATGGACGCTGCGCCCGATACGCTGCGTACGTTGTTTCACAAGTGCTGCGAAGCCTTGCTGGCCGTTCAGGATGGGGGATTCTGGCGTGTCAGTGTTGACGACCCATACACACCGATTGACACCAGCGCGACTGTAATGATTGGCTATGGTTTTGTCAAAGGCTGTCAGCTTGGTCTGCTTGACGAACGCTATCAGAAGGCTGGTTTTGATGCGCTGGAGGCTGTGCTGCGACAGCACTTCGATTATCGCAATGGGACCATGCGTCATCAGCAGGTGGGGCCGCTTATTGTAAATGTCGCAAGCCAGAATCCGCGCTATCTCAGTGAGGCTAACCCGTATGGCCAGGGTTTTTTGGCCCAGCTGTACATGCTGTGCGTATGCGATGTAAATGTAAAAACCTTTAACGTTAAAGCACTCGATGCACAGTCATGACGGGACCAATGCCATGGTGTTTGATTACCACACGCTACGGAATTGGCCAATTCCTGAAATAGAGCGTCATTACACAGAGCGCGACACGATTCTGTATGCATTGGGTATAGGTTTGGGACAGAACCCATGCGATAAAAATCAGTTGCGGTTTGTACTTGAGGATCGTCTGCAGGCTCTGCCTTCCATGGGCTGTGTACTGGCGTATCCATGTACCTGGTTTTCCGATCCTGCTACGGAGATTGACTTCACGAAAGTAGTGCATGCGGAATTGGGTTTTGTAAATCATCGGCCGTTACCGGTGAAGGGTACGGTTATTGGCAAGACGCGCGTTACCGGTATCTTCGACAAGGGACCCGCTGTTGGTGCGCTATTACAAACAGAATGTCAGGTAGTGGACCAATCAGACGGATTACCGGTGTGCTCAATCACATCCGCTTCAATGGCACGCGGCAATGGGGGTTTCGGAGGCGGTGACATTCAGCGCAGGTTCGCCTTGTCTGTTCCTGACAGATCGCCTGATGCGATGTGCGACATTTCCACCCTGCCGCAGGCTGCGTTGTTGTATCGCCTGAGCGGTGACGACAACCCGCTGCATGCGGATCCAGAACGTGCGCTTGCCGCCGGTTTCCAGAGACCGATATTGCATGGCCGTTGCAGTTTCGGTATTGCTGCGTGGGCCATCATGAAACTGGCGTGTCAGTACGATCCTTCCCGGCTGCAGCGAATGTCCGCGAGATTTTCGGCACCGGTTTATCCTGGGGAAACGCTGCGGACCGAGATCTGGCAACAGGGAGAACAGGTGATTTTTCGTACAGCGGTGAAAGAACGGGGTGTTCTCGCCTTGACTCACGGGATCGCACAGGTGCAGACATGAGGAGCAAACGCTGCCAAGGCACGACAGAGCATAGTTTTCATGGACGTTTCAATCTGATGGAGGAGAAACAGTGAGCGAGACCAATAATGGACCAGGCGCAGCAGGCCTGGAGCAAGGGGTAGATTGGCCCCAAGGTATTTATGGCCTGTTCAAACAGAACCGGATACGCCAGGTAGCGTATGTGCCTGACGCCGGCCATTCCAGGCTGATTCGCATGTGTCAGGCAGACAACGACATGATGCCTGTCAGCCTGACTACCGAGGAAGAGGGCATAGCCCTGCTGGGAGGTGCATGGCTGGGTGGTGACAAAGGCGTTTTGCTGATGCAAAGCAGCGGTGTGGGCAATTGCATCAACATGCTGGCTTTACCGCTCTCATGTGGCTTTCCCCTGCTGATGATCGTAACCATGCGCGGCGATTTCGGTGAATTCAATCCGGCACAAGTACCCATGGGCGCCAACGCACAGGCGGTGCTCGAAGCCATGGGTGTGATCGTCAAGCGGGCGGACCGCGCTGAAGACGTTGTTGAGACGGTATCGGCAGGGATGCGTATGGCATTCAACATCTATCGTCCGGTTGCCGTTTTGATCGGTCAGCGCGTCATTGGGGCGAAAGACTTCCGCAAACTCACCAAAACAGGAGCGGAGCAATGACTACATTATTGCGGCGCCGGCAGGTAGTCCGAACGTTGCTGAAGGACCGCGATGGCTTGATGGTCGTTGGCGGGTTGGGTGCGTCAGCCTGGGATATCACCGACGCCGGTGATGAACCCACATCGTTCCCCATGTGGGGCGCAATGGGCGGGGCGACCATGGTGGGCCTGGGCATGGCGCTGGCCCAGCCTGGACGGCGTGCACTGGTCGTCACGGGTGATGGCGAACTGCTGATGAGCTTGGGGTCACTGGCTACCGTGGCTGTCAAGGCTCCAAAGAACCTGAGCATTGTGGTGCTCGATAACGAACATTACGGCGAAACGGGCATGCAGGAAACGCACACGCGGTTTGGTGTTGATCTGGTTGTAATGGCGCAGGGAGCCGGTTTCAGATCGACCATACGCGTGAATACGCAAGGCGATGTAGCCAGGCTTCGAGAGGCCGTTTATAACGGCGATGGCCCCTTGTTTGCAGTGGTCAAGGTAGACCCAGAGAAGTTGCCTCTGGTGCTTCCACCGCGTGATGGTGCTTACATCAAAAACCGGTTCCGGTTAGCTGTTTTGGGTCCCGATGCGCTTCACGACGAGTGACGGTTATGGATAAATTCAAACTCTACATTAATGGCGCGTTCTGCGATGCGGCCACAGGTGACTGGTTCGAGACGTACGATCCTTATCTCGGTCAGCCCTGGGCGCTGGTCGCCAAGGGAGGAGAACAGGACGTCAATGCTGCTGTAGAGGCAGCACATTTTCAGGCCACCGAGGGCGAGTGGTCGCGCTTGACACCGACCATGCGTGGCAATCTGTTGTGCCGGCTGGGGGACCTTGTCGCACGCGATGCCCGTCGCCTGGCTGAGCTGGAAGTCAAGGACAATGGCAAGCTGATGGCTGAAATGCTGGCGCAGCTGCAATACCTGCCGAATTATTATTATTACTACGGCGGACTGGCCGACAAGATCGAAGGTTCGGTCATACCGCTGGACAAGCCAGGCTACTTCAACTACACCCGTTATGAGCCTCTGGGCGTAATAGGCATTATCACGCCCTGGAACTCGCCACTGAATTTAATGAGCTGGAAACTGGCGCCTGCACTGGCGGCAGGTAACACGGTTGTCATAAAGCCTTCGGAATTTACATCGGTCTCGGCACTTGAGTTTATTCGGCTGGTTCAAGAGGCGGGGTTCCCTGCTGGTGTAGTCAACGTCGTTACCGGATTGGGCGCCGAGGTGGGTACTCCACTTGTACAGCATCCGAAAGTCGCCAAGATTGCGTTTACCGGGTCTGATGCAACCGGGCGTCGCATTTACGAACTTGCTGCACGGTCCATGAAGCATGTAACCATGGAACTTGGAGGCAAATCACCAAACATTGTTTTCGAGGACGCCGATATCGAAAGCGCGGTGTTTGGGGTTATCTCCGGTATTTTCGCTGCAACCGGGCAGACCTGCCTGGCAGGATCCCGTCTTTTACTTCAGTCGGGCATCTACGATAACTTCACGAAACGCCTCGTCAAGGTTGCTGCAAGCGCAAGAATGGGTAATCCCTACGACGCCGAAACGCAGATTGGGCCTGTGGCCACGCAACCCCAGTTCGAAAAAGTGCTTTCTTATCTGGATATTGCGAAAAGCGAGGGAGCCAGGCCTTTGCTGGGGGGAAAGCGCGCAACTGGTGCCGAGTGCGGCCACGGCTGGTTTGTGGAGCCGACGATTTTCGGTGATGTCGATAATGGCATGCGCATAGCGCGCGAAGAAGTCTTTGGTCCCGTTCTGTCGATTATTCGTTTCGACACCGAGGACGAAGCGGTCAAGATTGCGAACGACAGTGATTTCGGCCTGGCAGCCGGTGTCTGGACACGTGACTTGCGTCGCGCGTTACAGCTCCCCGGCCGTCTTCAGGCCGGTACGGTTTGGGTCAACACCTACCGTACCATGAGCTTCATGTCGCCGTTCGGCGGCTATAAGCAAAGCGGCATCGGCAGGGAGAATGGTATGGAGATGATCAAAGAATATCTTCAGGTCAAGAGTGTCTGGCAGAACATCGATGCACAGACTGCCAATCCCTTCATTCAGCGATAAATCTGTGTGGCAGCACCAGGCTGCGCCGGGTTTTCCCGCAAGTAATTCCAGGCCCGGGCGAAGCATAGGGAACAACTCATTCACATAATCTGTTAACCAGGAGAAATCATGAACAAAGAGCTATTTGATAAAGGTCTGAAAGTCCGGCGCGAAGTATTGGGAGCCGAGTACGTCGACAACGCCATAAAGAATGCCGACGACTTCAGCCAGGATATGCAGGAGCTGGTTACTCAGTACTGCTGGGGTGATGTCTGGAACCGCCCAGGGCTCGATCGTCGCACGCGCAGTTTTTTGAATCTGGCGATGATCTCCGCCCTTAATCGCCCGCACGAGCTGAAACTGCATGTGCGCGGTGCACTGAATAATGGGTTATCAAAAGATGAGATAAAGGAAGTTTTTTTGCAGGTTGCCATTTATTGCGGTGTTCCGGCGGCTATTGATGCGTTTCGCACAGCACGCGAAGTTTTCAAGGAAATGGAGCCGGGAAAATGAGCAGCGTCGAAAAGCCTTGCGTCGGTTTCGTCGGGCTTGGAAAAATGGGTATGCCCATGGCACGTCAGCTGGTCGCCAATGGCTATACAGTCTATGGTTGCGATTACTCACCAGAGGCTACGCGGCGCGCGGTAGAGAAAATCCCGGGCGCACATCCCGCAAGCTTTGACACTATTGCGAAGCAATGCCACATCATTATCCTGATGTTGCCCGACAGCACTAGTGTGGAAGCAGTCCTCTTTGGCAGTGATCCGCCAGGACTGGCGAGTCAGGTCGCACGCGGAACGATCATCATAGACATGAGCTCTTCCGATCCATCTGTTACCCGTGCGTTTGGCGAGAAACTTGCCGAAATCGGTGTCGGCCTGGTGGATGCGCCAGTATCTGGTGGAGTGAAGCGCGCCGTCAGCGGCACTTTGTCGATCATGGTAGGTGGCAATGACGACTCCATAGCTCCGATTCACGGGTTGCTGTCAGCCATGGGCTCAACAATCACAAGAACTGGCCCCCTGGGATCGGCTCATGCCATGAAAGCGTTGAATAACTATGTTTCGGCAGCTGGTCTTGTGGCTGCATGCGAGGCTTTGCGCATAGGCCAGGCATTCGGGCTTGAGCCTGAGAACATTGTTGCGATTCTGAATTCATCGACGGGCAAGAACAACAGCACAGAAAACAAGCTTTCCCAGTTCGTGGTATCGCGCAAATTTGATTCCGGATTCAGTCTGGGATTGATGAAGAAGGATCTATCTATTGCCTTGGGCCTTGCGAAGGAAATGCATATACCGACAGCTATCGGCGACTCGGTACTGGATGCATGGCGAGCCGCCGAAGAGCGGTTTGGAAAGGGGGCTGATCACACTGAGATCTACAAAATTCTCGAAGAGGATTAGCGGATCGACGGTTCAGTCAGAAGCAGGCTCGCTGTAACTCTATTTTTATATTTAAGGTTGAGGAGACAAAATGAAAGCACTTGCCAAAATTGCGGTTCTGGCCATGGCATCGTTTGCGATGTGTGGTGCTGTCAGCGCGCAGGAGTGGCCGATCCATCCAGTCCGGCTGGTCGTACCCTTCGGGCCCGGAGGCAGCACCGACATAACGGCCAGATTGTTAGCTCAAAAGTTGTCTGCCGAGCTGCATCAAACCGTGGTAGTGGAGAACCGCGGAGGTGCTGGCGGGAATATCGGCGCAAGCCTGGTGGCGCGTGCGGCTCCAGATGGCTATACCATCCTTATGGCAACCAGCACCCACGTAACTAACCCGAGTCTTTATAAAGACCTGAATTACAACGTATTGACTGATCTCACCCCTGTGTCGCAGGTTGCGTTCATTCCAAACATGCTGGTGGTGAACAAAGACCTTCCGGTCAGCAACCTGCAAGAGTTCGTTGAATATGTGAAAGAAAAGAAGGGACCGGTACATTATGGTTCGTCGGGTAGTGGTTCTTCACAGCACCTTTCTGCTGCATTATTTAACAATGTGGCGAATGGAAATATGGTGCACGTTCCCTACAAAGGCGGTGGGGCTGCTGTAACTGATTTGCTGGCTGGCCGTATCCAGGCGTATTTCGCTCCGCTGGCAGAGGTTGTTCCACACATTGATGGTGGTACGGTCAAAGCTATCGCGGTGACTACCAAGGAGCGCTCCGACCGTTATCCCGACATTCCCGCTGTGGGTGAAGTTCTGAACGGTTATGAAATTGCCCTGTGGAATGGCATCCTGGCCCCTGCCGGTACACCAGAGCCCATACTCAACAAACTTAGTCTGGCGATCCAGAAAGCCCTGACCGACCCAGATATGCGAAGTGCCTTGGCAAAGCAGGGCTCGAATCCGGTGGGCAGCAGTCCGCGCAGCTTCCGTACGTTCATGGAATCGGAGGTTCCAAAGTGGGGAAAGATTGTGAAAATCTCGGGCGCCACCGTCAACTGATATATTGCTGCACGCCGGTGTATATCGCTCCAGTCACTTCGTAGTGAACTAAAAAGGCGTTATCCGGACCTATGGTGCCCACCGGACATTCTTTGTGCAAGGCCTGGATTTATGGCTCGATGCCGAGATGGACATCCAGTAATGCCATTCCTGGTTGGGGGTGCAACAGCGGCGCATTTTGGCATCAGGCTGTCCTGACCAAAAAAGGGCCTTCCATCTGGGAGGCCTTTTTCTACAAAAAACCGCATGAATGCCTGGTGCCGGCTAGAGGAGTCGAACCCCCGACCTTCGCATTACAAGTGCGCTGCTCTACCAACTGAGCTAAGCCGGCGAACTCGACATTCTACAAGAAAACGGGGCGGGGCGTTTCAATGCAAGCCCTTTAGGCCCGAGCCCTTAACTGTGAAGCGGCGACTTTGAGCGGGGAAAGGAATTCGGATTTTGCTTGCTCCTTGGTGAACTCCCCCGACAGTAAGCTGACGTTCATGGCGGCGATGACATTGCCTTCCTGATCACGGACCGGGACGGCCAGGCCGCAGATTGCGTCATCGAGTTCGCCGTCGACCCAGGCATAGCCTTCCTCCCGAACGAGCTCGATGGCCTTGAGCAATTGTTCGGGATCGGCAATCGTGCGGCTGGTGAGTTTCTTGAATTCCAGACCGGCCAGGTATTCCTTCAACGCCGGCTCGGGCAGGTTGGCTAGCAGGACGCGGCCCATGGATACCGGATAGGCCGGCAGCCGGCTGCCGATGGAAGGGTTCATGGAAAGAATGCGCTTGGTGTGGAATCTCTGGATGTAGACGATCTCATTGCCGTCCAGGACCGCGATCGCGCAAGACTGTTTGATCTTCGTGCCTAGTTCTTCGAGTATCCATTGCGATTGCCTCCAGAATGGCAGGGAGAATAGATACGTCATCCCCAGCCTCAGCACTTTAGGCGTGAGCCAATAATCTTTTTCATCGGTCTTCACAAACCCGAGCTCGACCAGCGTAAGCAGCAGACGCCGCACCACGGTGCGGGACAGCCCTGCCGCCTCGCTGATTTGGGCGATGTTCTGTCGTCCAGTCGACTGGCCCATGACTTCGATCACGCGCAGGCCGCGTGCAAACGTGCGGACAAAAGATTCGCTTTCAGGTGTGGCCACGAATGGTTTTTCCCTTTTTGATGATTTTGAAAATGAAGACGCATTATGACGGACCGCCATTCTTCCGGCACAGCCTGGTCGTCACTGCTTCGGGCCGCCGCCGATCCCGCCAAAACGTCATTATGCCTGCGGACGATTGCACTCCATGAATCCGGCGCCTTTACCTGATGGAAGAGCCGGAGAGCCCATTCATTTTGAAAATCTATCTTCCCCGCCGAACTTCAACGATTTCCTTGACAGCATTTTTCTACCTGCCTAGAATGTTCGTAAAGCGGTTATCAATATCCGCTCAGCGGTCAATAATACCAAGCGACCTTAATCCGAGGACTTATCCGGAGAACTACATGGATTACAAGTACGACACCGATTTCTGGGCGGGCAACGCCGCGCGGAAGATCTGGGACGACATCGTTCCAGGCGAGCCGCGAAAAACGATCCCTTACACGCTTACCAAGGAAGCGATCTACAAGCTCTGCCATGCCACGGGCGATATGAATCCGCTCTATGTGGACGAGGACTACGCCAAGACCACGAAGTGGG
>Ga0180220_1000366_pt1 | contig 55120 bp, 50 predicted proteins | sample eDN5th37CBELigBY_FD_151335 | JGI IMG/M metagenome (GOLD analysis project Ga0180220, IMG submission 151335) | Enriched backyard soil microbial communities from Emeryville, California, USA - eDNA 5th pass 37_C BE-Lig BY (version 2) (version 2) | ecosystem: Environmental > Terrestrial > Soil >...
TCATCCGCTACTACAACCGCCGAAGGCCACACACCGCCGCCGGCGGCCGCGCCCCCATCACCCGCGTCCAGCAAGTCCGCGGGCAGCACACCTAGCGCGCAGCGACGCCGAGGGAGAACCCCGATGCGCGCCCCGCCGGGCCGCGGCAGGCTCGTTCCATGCTCCTCTCCTCCCTGCTGCGGGGCGCGCTCGCCGTCGCTGCCGCCTGCGCCGTCCTGCCGTCCGCGGCGGGCGCCGCCACCCTCGCCGCCGAGGGCGACACGATCGTCTACCGCGCCGACCCCGGCGAGTCCGACCTGCTGATCCTCAACGCCGACGGCGACGGCACGATCGTCTTCAGCCCGGCCACCTACGCGATCCAGGCCCCGAACTGCAGCGCGCGGTTCGGGGGCCGGGCGCAGTGCCGGCCGCTGCCCGGCGGCGTCCGCGTGGAGCTGGGCGATGGCGACGACCGCCTCGTCGTCGCCGACGGGATGAGCCGCAGCGTGCCGATCGTCGCCGACGGCGGCCCGGGCAACGACCGCCTCGAAGGGCACGCCGCCGCAGACCGGGTGGAGGTCCTGCTCGGCGGCGAGGGCGACGACACGCTGCGCGGAGGCGGCGGCGCCGACGAGCTGGACGGCGGCCCCGGCGCCGACGTCCTGGAGGGCAACGACGGGGCGGACACGCTGCGCGGCGGGCCCGGCGCGGACTCGCTGCGCGGCGACGACCTCGCGGCGGCGCCCGACGTGATCGACGGCGGACCGGGGATCGACCGGATCCCGGACGCCGCGTACTCGGCGCGCGCCGACGAGCCCCAGCCGATGGTCTCGATCTCCCTCGACGGCGTGGCCAACGACGGGCGCGAGGGCGAGGGCGACAACATCATCGGCGTCGAGGCCGCCCGGCTGGTCGTCGCCACCGCGTTCGTCGCGGGCCGCGACCCGGTCGACTTCCAGGTGTTCCGCACGCGCGACGTGGGGTCGAGCTTCGTCGGCGGCCCGGGCGCCGACCGCCTGACCGGGTTCGACCTCGACGACCGGATCGACGGCGGCGCGGGCGCCGACCGGCTCGTCGGCGGCTACGGGCACGATCGCATCACCGGCGGTCCCGGCCGCGACACGATCCTCGGCGACACGAACGACGCCTGCTCCTGGGCCGAGTGCCGCCCGCCCTACGGCAACGACCGGATCGACGCGGTCGACGGCGAGCGCGACCAGATCGACTGCGGCGTCGGACGCGACGTGGTGCGCGCGGATCGCGTCGACGTGGTCGCGCGCAACTGCGAGAAGGTGGTGCGCGTGAAACCCAAGCGGCGAAGGTAAATCTGTGAATCTCGCCCGGGAATGATACGTTTCGGCGATGGAGCCGACGAGCATCACCCCGAGAGGCCGCACCGGGTCGCTCGAGAACCCCGAGGTCTACGAGAACGTCCCGGGGCACATCATCCCGATCCTGGCCCGTGAGTTCGACGACTTCGACAACGAGGCCGAGAAGTTCCTCGCGGGTGAGACGCCCGAGCCGGAGTTCATCGGCTTCCGCCTGAAGCAGGGCGTGTACGGGCAGCGCCAGCCCGACGTGCAGATGATCCGCGCGAAGGTCCCGATGGGCGGCATCACGCCCGAGCAGATGGAGGCCTACGCCGACGTCGTCGAGAAGTACGCGCCGCTGCGCAAGGGCCACATCACGACGCGCCAGAACATCCAGATCCACCACATCCCGCTGCGCGACGCCGCGGCGGCGATCCGCGAGCTGGGCGACGCCGGCATCTCCAGCCGCGAGGGCTGCGGCAACACGGTCCGCAACGTCACCGGCGACCCGTGGGCGGGCGTGTGCGAGGGCGAGCCGTTCGACACGACCCCCTACGCCGGGGCGTACGTGCGCTACTTCGTGCGCCACCCCACGACGCAGCTCATGCCGCGCAAGGTCAAGACCGCCTTCAACGGCGCCCCCGAGGACCGCGCGCTCACCGGCATCCACGACATCGCCTTTCTGGCCCGCGTGCGCGACGGCGTCCGCGGCTTCGAGGTCCGCGTCGGCGGCGGCACGTCGATCATGCCGCGCATCGCGCCGACCCTCTACGAGTTCGTCGGCGCCGACGACGGCGAGTACCTGAAGGTCGCCGAGGCCGTCTTCCGCATCTTCGACCGCCAGGACTGGCTGCGCGTCAACCGCGCCCGCGCCCGCCTGAAGGTGTTCGTCGACAAGTTCGGCATCGAGGAGCTGCGCCGCCAGGTCGAGGAGGAGCTGAAGGGCGACTGGGTCGCCGAGCGCGACTTCTCGGTCCAGCCGCGGCTGTTCCTCGACGACGAGGAGGCCAAGGCGCCGCCGGTCCCCGAGACCTACGGCACGCCCAACGGCGACGTGTCCGAGTACGAGCGCTTCGTCGCGTCGGCGGTCCGGCCCCAGAAGCAGGACGGCTTCTCGACGATCCACGTGCACGTGCCGCGCGGCGACCTCACGCCCGAGCAGTTCCGCGGGCTGGCCGCGATCATGCGCGACTTCACCGGCGGCTACGCGCGCACGACCGTCCACCAGAACTTCGTGCTGCGCTGGGTGCGCAACGAGTCGGTCTACGACGTGTGGAAGCGCCTCGGCGAGCTCGGCCTCGACCGGCCCGGCGCCGACGAGATCGACGACGTCGTCTCGTGCCCGGGGACCGACTCCTGCAAGCTCGGCATCACCTCGTCGATGGGCCTGAACCTGGCCATCCGCGAGCGCCTCGCCGAGATGCAGGTCAGCGACCCGCTGAGCCGCCAGATCCACATCAAGATGTCCGGCTGCCCGAACGGCTGCAGCCAGCACCACATCGCCAACATCGGGTTCTACGGCGCGTCGATCAAGGTCGGCGAGCACACGCTGCCCGCCTACATCCCGCACATCGGCGGCCAGTACGGCGCGCCGAAGGGCGAGATCGCCTACGGCGCGCGGCTGAAGCTGCGCCTGCCCGCCAAGCGGGTGCCCGAGGCCGTCGAGCGGTGGATCCGCTTCTACGAGGCCGAGCGCACCGAGGGCGAGGCGTTCAACGCGTTCGCCGCCCGCGTCGGCACCACCGCGTTCGAGGACCAGGTCCGCGATCTGGCGATGCCGATCGAGTTCTCGCTGGAGACGATGAGCAACTTCATCGACTGGAGCCGCAACGTCCCGTTCGTGGTGCAGCGCGGAGAGGGTGAGTGCGCGGTCTGATGGCCGCCATCGAGCCTGCCGAACGCTGGCCCTGGGGGCCAGGTTCGATTGCGGGTGTTCGCCCAGGGGGCGAAACCCGCGATCTCGAACGCCTTTCGGCCGAGGAGGTCGTGGCGGAGGCCGTCGCGCGCTTCCATCCGGGGCTCGTCGTGGCCACCTCCTTCCAGAAGGAGGCCTCGGTCATCCTCGACCTCGTGATGAAGGTGGACCCGACGGTCCCCGTCTTCACGCTGGACACCGGCGCGCTGTTCCCCGAGACGCGCGAGACGTGGCGCGCGCTCGAGGAGCGCTACGGCATCGAGATCGCCGGGATCCGGGGGCTGCAGCTCGACCGCCAATGGGAGCGCGACCCCGACGCGTGCTGCGAGCTGCGCAAGGTGCGCCCGCTGCGCGACCACCTCGCCGGCCGCCGGGCCTGGGTGTCGGGGCTGCGCCGCGAGCAGTCGGAGGAGCGGGCGGGCACCCCGAAGCTGGGATGGGACCGCAAGCACGGCCTGTGGAAGGTGAACCCGCTCGCCGACTGGACCGAGCGAGACGTGTGGCGCTACATCATGGCCAACGACATTCCCTACCATCCGCTGCACGATCGGGGCTACGACTCGATCGGCTGCTGGCCGTGCACCCACCCAGGCTCCGGCCGAGAAGGGCGCTGGGCCGGCCGCACGAAGGACGAGTGCGGCATCCACGTCGCCTGATTCTCCAGTTGCCTGATGGACCCGCTCATCATCCTCTTCGGCCTCGGGGTCGGAGTCCTGATCGGCATGACCGGGATCGGTGGCGGCTCCCTCATGACGCCGCTCCTGATCCTCGTGTTCGGGACCAAGCCGGTGGTGGCGATCGGGACCGACCTGGCCTACGGGGCGGTCACCAAGACGCTCGGCGGCTGGCGCCACCTGCGCAAGGGGACCGTCGACTTCGGGCTGGCGGCCTGGATGGCGCTGGGCTCCTGCCCGGGCGCGATCCTGGGCGTGCTGGCGATCGAGTGGATCGAGCGCACCTACGGCGACGCGTTCGAGAACACGATGCTCGTCTCGCTGGGCATCGCGCTGTTCCTCGTCGGCGGGTCGGTGCTGTTCCGGGCCCTGTTCCTGCAGCGCCTCATCGCCCAGGAGCGCGACGAGGTGCCGATGACCGCCCGCAACAAGGTGGCGGCCACCACGATCGGCCTGGTCCTCGGCACGATCCTCGGCCTCACCTCGGTCGGGTCGGGCGCGCTGATCGGCCTGGCGCTGATCCTCGTCTTCAAGCTGACGCCCCAGCGGGTCGTCGGCACCGACGTCTTCCACGCCGCCGGCCTGCTGTGGGTCGCGGCGCTGACGCACCTCTTCTTCGGCAACGTCGACTACGGGCTGATGGCGAACATCCTCATCGGCTCGCTGCCCGGCGTGTGGCTGGGCACGAACCTGATGGCGCACATCCCGACGGCCGGCCTGCGCATCGGCCTGGGCGTGGTGCTGTTCGCGTCGGCCTTCGGCATCCTCCAGAAGGCGGGCGCCGGCTACGGCCTGGCGGTGACGATCGGCGTGCCGATCGCGCTGGGGCTGACGAGCTGGGTCATCTACCGTGCACGTACGGCTCGCATCGCCGCGGCGGCCGTTCCGGCCCCTGAGACGCCCGTCCCCGCCTCCGAGACCCCCCGATCCCCCATCGTCAGCGAGACCCCCGCACCGTGAGCTACGACATCTCCCATCTCGACGCGCTCGAGTCCGAGGCGATCCACGTGTTCCGCGAGGTCGCCGCCGAGCTCGAGAGGCCCGTGCTGCTGTTCAGCGGCGGCAAGGACTCGATCGTCCTGCTGCGCCTGGCCGAGAAGGCGTTCCGCCCCGGCCGCTTCCCGTTCCCGCTGATGCACGTCGACACCGGGCACAACTTCCCGGAGGTGATCGAGTTCCGCGACCGCCGCATCGCGGAGCTGGGCGAGCGGCTGATCGTCGCGTCGGTGCAGGAGTCGATCGACAAGGGCCGCGTCGTCGAGGAGACCGGCCCGCGGGCGTCGCGCAACCGGCTGCAGACCGTCACGCTGCTTGACGCGATCGCCGAGCACGGCTTCGACGCGGCCTTCGGCGGCGCGCGCCGCGACGAGGAGCGCGCCCGCGCCAAGGAGCGGATCTTCAGCTTCCGCGACGACTTCGGCGGCTGGGACCCCAAGAACCAGCGCCCGGAGCTGTGGAACCTCTACAACGGGCGCATCAAGAAGGGCGAGAACGTCCGCGTCTTCCCGATCTCCAACTGGACCGAGCTCGACGTGTGGCAGTACATCGCCCGCGAGAAGCTCGAGCTGCCGCCGATCTACTTCGCGCACGAGCGCGAGGTGTTCCGCCGCGACGGGATGCTCTACGCGACGTCGCCGTTCACCGAGCTGCTGCCGGGCGAGGAGCCGTTCCGCGAGTGGGTCCGCTACCGCACGGTCGGCGACATGAGCTGCACCGGCGCCGTGCCGTCGCGGGCGACGTCGCTGGAGGAGGTCGTCGCCGAGATCGCCGCGACGCGCATCACCGAGCGCGGCGAGACCCGCGCCGACGACCGCGCGACCGAGGCCGCCATGGAGGACCGCAAGAAGGAGGGCTACTTCTAGCCATGACCCCCGGCGCCGCCACCAACGGGTCGCTCGACGCCCTCACCACCGCCGCCGCGTCCGGCGGCCTCATGCGCCTCGCCACGGCCGGGTCCGTCGACGACGGCAAGTCGACGCTGATCGGCCGCCTGCTCTACGACTCCAAGGCGCTGTTCGAGGACCAGCTCGCGCAGGTCGCGGAGGCCTCGCGCCGCCGCCACGGCGACTCCGGCGTCGTCGACCTCGCGCTGCTGACCGACGGCCTGCGCGCCGAGCGCGAGCAGGGCATCACGATCGACGTCGCCTACCGCTACTTCGCGACGCCGAAGCGCACGTTCATCATCGCCGACACCCCCGGCCACGTCCTCTACACGCGCAACATGGTCACGGGCGCGTCGACCGCCGACCTGGCGATCGTCCTCATCGACGCGCGCAACGGCGTCGTGCAGCAGTCGCGCCGCCACGCGTTCATCAGCTCGCTGCTGCGCATCCCCCACCTCGTGGTGTGCGTGAACAAGATGGACCTCGTCGACCACGACGAGGCCGTGTTCAACGCGATCGTCGACGAGTTCGGCTCGTTCGCGTCCAAGCTCGAGATCACCGACATCACGTTCATCCCGATCTCGGCCCTCAACGGCGACAACGTCGTCGAGCGCAGCGAGAACATGCCGTGGTACGGCGGCCCGCCGCTGCTGTACCACCTCGAGCACGTCCACATCGCGTCGGACCGCAACCTGATCGACCCGCGCTTCCCGGTGCAGTGGGTCGTGCGGCCCGGCGACGCGCAGGGCGAGCGCCACGACTACCGCGGCTACGCCGGCCAGGTCGCCGGCGGCGTGCTGCGCGCCGGCGACGACGTGGTGATCCTGCCGTCGGGCGCCACCTCGCGGATCGCCGCGATCGACACCTTCGAGGGCGAGATCGACGAGGCGTTCCCGCCGATGTCGGTGACGCTGCGCCTGGAGGACGACATCGACATCAGCCGCGGCGACATGATCGCCCGGCCGCACAACCACCCGATCGTGTCGCGCGACCTCGACGCGGTGGTGTGCTGGATGAACGACAAGCCGCTGGTGCCGGGCACGCGCTACGTCCTCAAGCACACGACGAAGACCGTGCGCGCGGTCGCCGGCGAGCTGCTGCACCGCATCGACGTCGACACGCTGCACCGCGACAGCTCCGCCACGGAGCTGGGCCTCAACGAGATCGGCCGCGTGCACCTGCGCACGAGCGCGCCGATCACCTACGACGCCTACCGCCGCAACCGCGCGACCGGCGGCTTCATCCTCATCGACGAGGCGACGAACGAGACGCTCGGCGCGGGCATGCTGCTCGACCCCGACGAGCCGGTCGGCGAGGACGCGGCGACGGCGGCGCGCCAGGAGCGCTCGGCCAACGTCGTGTGGGAGCACTCCAAGCTCACCCGCGAGGAGCGCTTCGAGGCGCTCGGCCACCGCGGCGCGACCGTGTGGATGACGGGCCTGCCGTCGTCGGGCAAGTCGACGATCGCCGGGGCGCTGGAGCACCGCCTGGTGCAGGCCGGCATCCCCGCCTACCGCCTCGACGGCGACAACCTGCGCCACGGGCTGAACGGCAACCTCGGCTTCAGCCCCGAGGACCGCGCCGAGAACGTCCGCCGCACCGCTCACGCCGCCAAGCTGCTGGCCGACGCGGGCACGATCGCGATCGTGTCGCTCGTCAGCCCGTACGCGGCCGACCGCGAGCTCGCCCGCCGGGTGCACGCCGACGACGAGCTGCCGTTCCTGGAGGTCTACGTGAACACGCCGCTGGAGGAGTGCGAGCGGCGCGACCCCAAGGGCCTGTACGCGAAGGCGCGGGCCGGCGAGATCACCGGGTTCACCGGCGTCGACGCGCCGTACGAGCCGCCGCAGGCGCCCGACGTGGAGCTGGGCGCCGGCGAGGTCGAGGCCGCCGTCGAGGCGCTGGTCGCGCAGCTCCGCGACGCGGGCGTGCTGCCGCCCGACGCCTAGGGCCCCGGCCACGACCGGACCGCGCGGCGGTGTGTTGACCCGCCAGTCAACGACGCGCCCGCGGCGATAGCATCGCGGCCATGTTCGACAAGGTGCTCGTCGCCAACCGAGGCGAGATCGCGGTCCGGATCATCCGGGCGCTGGAGGAGCTGGGGATCGCCTCGGTCGCGGTCTACTCGGAGATCGATCGCGACGCGCTCCACGTCAAGCGCGCCGACGAGGCCTACCTGCTCGGCGGCCCGACGGCGGCCGAGAGCTACCTGAACGTCGACAAGCTCCTGGAGGTCGTGGCCGAGTCGGGCGCCCAGGCCGTGCACCCCGGCTACGGGTTCCTGGCCGAGAACGCGCCGTTCGCGCGGGCCTGCGAGGAGGCGGGGATCGTCTTCATCGGCCCGCCGGCGTCGGCGATCGAAGCGATGGGCTCCAAGACCCGCGCGCGGGAGATCATGCGCGACGCGGGCGTGCCGATCGTGCCGGGCACCACCGAGCCGGTCGCCACGGTCGAGGACGCGTGGAAGATCATCGCCGGCGAGATCGGCTACCCGGTGGCGATCAAGGCCGCCGGCGGCGGTGGCGGCAAGGGCTTCCGGGTCGCGCTGTCCGAGGACGAGCTGGAGAAGGCGTTCGAGGGCGCCGCCCGCGAGGGCGAGAAGTTCTTCTCGGACCCGACCGTCTACATCGAGCGCTACCTGCCCGACCCGCGCCACGTCGAGGTGCAGGTGCTGGCCGACCGCCACGGCAACGTCATCCACCTGGGCGAGCGCGACTGCTCGATCCAGCGCCGCCATCAGAAGCTGATCGAGGAGGCGCCGGCGCCGGTCGTCGACGCCGCGCCCGGGATGCGCGAGCGCATCGGCGAGATCGCCACCGACGCCGCGCGGGCGGTCGACTACGTCGGCGCGGGCACGATCGAGGGCCTGTGGCAGGACGGCGAGTACTACTTCCTGGAGATGAACACGCGGGTGCAGGTCGAGCACTGCGTGACCGAGATGGTCACCGGGATCGACATCGTCAAGGAGGGCATCCGCGCGGCGGCCGGCGAGCCGCTGTCGGTCACCCAGGACGAGGTCGTGCTGCGCGGCCACGCGATCGAGTGCCGCATCAACGCCGAGGACGCCAGCAAGGGCTTCGCGCCCGCGCCCGGGAGGATCGGCGCCTACAAGGAGCCCGCGGGCCCCGGCGTGCGCGTCGACTCCGGCGTCGGCCCCGGCGGCGAGGTCTCGCCGATGTACGACCCGATGGTCGCCAAGCTGATCGTCTGGGACGCCGACCGCGAGCAGGCCACGCGCCGCATGCTGCGCGCGCTGAGCGAGTACGAGATCGAGGGGCTGAAGACCCTCATCCCGTTCCACCAGGCGATCATGGCCTCCGAGCAGTGGGCGCGCGCCGAGACGTGCCGCGACCTCCTCGAGGACAAGGCGTGGCTGAAGACCCTCGCCTTCGACGCCCCCGCGCCGGCCGGCGACGACGAGGAGGCGGCCGAGAAGCTCGAGCAGTCCTACACGGTCGAGGTGTCGGGCAAGCGCTTCGACGTCAAGGTGATCGGGCCGCCGTTCGCCGGCGGCGGCGCCGCGGCCGCGCCGGCCGCCAACGGCCGCAAGCCCGCCCGCTCGGCCCGCTCGCGCTCGGGCGGCGGGAGCGGCGGCGGCGACACGCTCGCCTCGCCGATGCAGGGCAACGTCTTCAAGGTCCTCGTCGAGCCCGGCCAGACGGTCGAGGAGGGCGCCCTGGTCGCGATCATCGAGGCGATGAAGATGGAGAACGAGATCACCGCCCACAAGGCGGGCGTGATCGCCGAGCTCCCGATCAAGGTCGGCGACGCCGTCACCAGCGGCGCCACGCTCGCCGTCATCAAGGACGCCGAGCCGGCCGCGGGCGAGTAGCCGTGCCGCGCACCTGGCTGGCCACGCTCGACGAGGCCGAGGCGGTCGCGAGGCTCCTCGTCCAGTTCCGCGACCACTACGGCAAGGACTGGCCGTCGGACAACGCGATCCTGGCGACCGTCGAGCGGCTGATGGAGGACCCGCAGACCGAGTACCTGCTCGCCGCGCCCGACGACGACGCGCCGCCGGCCGGGGTCTGCCAGCTCCGCTACCGCCTCAGCGTGTGGACGGCCTCGCCGGACTGCTGGCTGGAGGACCTGTTCGTCGAGGCCTCCGCGCGGCGCAGCGGATGCGGCGCCGCGCTGGTGGAGGCGGCGATGGAGCGCGCGCGGGCGCGCGGCTGCCGGCGCATCGAGCTCGACACCAACGAGGACAACGCGCCGGCGCTCGCGCTCTACCACCGCATGGGCTTCAGCGAGCGCTCCAAGGGCGATCCCGGTCGGGACCTGTTCCTCGGGCGCCGGCTGGAGCCCTAGCGGCGGACGGCGCGCTCAGGTGTGGAGCGCGCCGGTCTTGATCGCGGTGAGCTGGACGTTGTCGACCAGCGGGAGGCCGAAGATCCCGCGGCAGTGCAGCGATACGACGCCGCCGGTGGTCACCAGCGGGGCGACCATGAACATGTTCGCTTCACCTACCGGCGGCGTCGCGCCGTCGCTGTCGTGGTCGACTCCCTCGGCGGTCGCGCCATGCTCGACGACCGACGACCCGCGGTCGCGGATCCGGCAGGTGACGAGGTGCATACCGACTGCGGATGACGACAGCAGACGCGCCTGACCCAGCAGGAGGTATTGCCCAGCCGGGAGGTTCAGCGTCGCGCGCGTGTCCTCGCTGCCCATCGGCGGCGCACCGGAGCTGCCGGTCGTCGTGTAGATGTCGCTCGGCCCGGCGGGACCCATCGGCCCCTGCTCGCCGGTCTCGCCCCGCTCGCCGCGCTGGCCCTGCGGGCCGGCCGGACCCTGCGGGCCGGTGGCGCCCTGCGGACCCTGCGGCCCCTGCGGGCCGGTGAGGCCCTGCGGCCCGGGGATCTCCTCGTTGGTGGACGCCGCGGTCCGCGTGACGAGGTCCTGGTAGCGGCGCCACGTCATGCGCGTCTCGTTGCGCCGGCAGCGCTCGGTCACGCGCACCACGCGGGCGCGCTTGCCCTTCGTGCGCTTGACGACGCAGACGCGCGTCTTGGTGACGGTCGTGCCCTCGTCGACCGGTTGGGACTGGCGGGGGGTCGCCGCGAACGCGGACGGTGCCATGGCGAGGAGCAGCGCCGTCGCGGCGGACGCGGCGACGGCGGAGGCAGGTCGAAGCATGCGCGCCAACGTAGTGACCGGACCAGCCGGATGCGCGCGCTCCAGCCGTTTCGGGCCGAGTTGGACGAATGTCGGACCCGCGTCAGCGCGCCGGCGGGCCGCCGCCCGGCGGGAACTCCATGACCTCGACGAGGTGGCCGGCGGGGTCCTTCACGTAGCAGCGCGGGGAGCCCCAGTGGACCTCGTGCTCGCGCACCTCGAACCCGGCCGCCCGCAGCCGCGCCTGCGTCTCGGCGTACTCGGGGCAGATCACCGCGACGTGCGCGGTCGGCGCGATCACCGGGTCCTCGTTGAACAGGAAGTGGAGCTGCAGCCCGTCGCGCTCGGCCCACAGGGCGATGTCGACCAGGCCGGGGGGCGGGTCGACCTGCTCGAACCCCAGCAGGCCGAAGAAGTCCACGCACGCCTGCGCGTCGGCGCGGCGCGTCTCCAGCGCCACGTGGTGCAGTCCGCGTCTCATGCCGCTCGCTCCCGGTTGGTCTCGTGGATGGCGCGCTGCGCGGGGGTGCGTCGCGCCAGCGGCAGCGTCGCGTCGCCCGGCAGCGCCTGCAGGTAGGCGCGATCCTCGCGCAGGACGGCCAGCGCGCGCGTCCCGTCCAGCGGCTCGCCGTGGCCGGGCACGACCCACGCGGCCTGCTCGACGAGCGGCTCCAGGCGGGCGAGCGTCGCCAGGTAGGCGTCGCGCGAGCCGCCCTCCGACAGCATGGGGATCTCGACCGGCGACAGGTAGTCGCCCGCGATCAGCACCTCCGCCCACGGGACCCAGATCGCCATCCCGTCGGGCGTGTGCCCGTCGGCCGGATGCAGCTCCAGCTCCCGCCCGTCGCCGCCGATCTCGAGCCGGCCGGGGACGGGCAGCGCCTCGACCTGCCCGAGCGCCAGCGGCTGGTCGCGCTCCACGTAGTGCTCGTCGTCGAACGCGCGCATCTCGCGCTGCGCCTCGCCGGGCGCGCCCGTCAGCCGGGCGGCGGTGGTCTCCGCGCAGCCGAGCGCCGCGCCGGGGAAGGCCAGGCGGCCGAGCAGGTGGTCCCAGTCGCCGTGGGTGGCGAGCAGGCCGCTGAACGGGAAGCGGGCCTGCTCGAGCACCGCGGGCAGCACGTCGAGCTCGTCGGGCAGCACGGGCGAGTCCACGACGAACGCCTCGTCGCCGTTGCGCACGATCGTGCAGGTGGTCTGCCAGATGCGGCTGGTGGCGACGAGGACGTCCGGATGGAGCGCGCGGACCCGCACGGGGCGCTAGCCGCCGCTGATGAGCTTGAACGCCTCCGCGAGGTTCTTGACCTCGGCCGTCGGCTTCTTGGCGCCGGGCTCCAGCGTCTCCTTGCGGCGGTTGACCCACACGACCGGGATCTTCTCCTTCACGCACGGCTCGACGTCGTGGTAGACGGATGAGGCGACGTGGACCCAGCCCTTCTTGCCGCCGATGCGACGCGCGCACTCCTTGAAGTGCGCCGGGTCGGGCTTGTAGGAGCGCACCTGCTGGGCGGTGACCACGAGGTCGAAGTCCAGCGGGATGTGGCGGCGGGTCTGCCCCAGCAGCTTGTCGTCGATGTTCGAGATGAGACCCACGTCGTAGGCCTTCTTGAACTTGGCCAGCTGCGGGTTGGTCTCCTTGAACGGGCGCCAGCGCTGCACCGAGTCGGGCAGGAAGCCCGAGCGCGACGGCTCCAGGTCCCAGCCGATGCGCTTGGCGATCTCGACGGCGGTGCGGCGCAGCACCTCCGCGTACAGCTCGTAGGAGCCGGATTCGATCTCGCGGGAGATCTCGAGGAACAGATCGACGACCTCGTCGCGATCGATCGTGAAGCCGTCCTTGGCGGCTTCCTTCTCGAAGGCGTCCGCGACGCCGGCCTCCCAGTCGATCAGGGTGCCGTAGACGTCGAACGTGACGAAGGTGACGTTGCTTGGGAGGGCCATGAGGCGGCGCATTGTCCCAAAGTCAGACGGACGACCCGATGGACGAGCCCCTAAAGTCAGCCGTTCTCATGGACCTGCTCGAATACCAAGGCAAGCAACTGTTCGCCCGTCACGGGGTGCCGGTCCCCAACGGCGGCTACGCGGCCACGATCGAGGAAGCGCTCGACGTCGCCGACGGCATCGGCTATCCGGTGGTGGTCAAGGCCCAGGTGCAGATCGGCGGCCGGGGCAAGGCCGGCGGCATCAAGGTGGCCCAGGATCGCGACGAGGCGCTCCAGCACTGCGAGGCGATCCTCGGCATGGACATCCGCGGCCTGACCGTCCGCGAGCTGTGGATCGAGGAGGCCAGCGACATCGCCTCCGAGTACTACGCCTCGTTCGTGTTCGACCGCGCGGCGAAGGCCACGCTGGCGATGCTCTCCACCAAGGGCGGCATGGACATCGAGGCGGTCGCCGAGGAGGACCCGACCGCCATCGCGCGCCTGCACGTCGACCCGCTGCTCGGCTTCCAGGACTTCCACGCCCGGCGGCTGTGCTTCGAGGCGGGCGTCGACGCCGACGTCGTGCGCCCCGTCTCCGCGCTGCTGGCCCGGCTGTACGAGGCCTACGTCGACGAGGAGGCGATGCTCGTCGAGGTCAACCCGCTGATCGTCAAGAACGACCGCACGGTGGCGGCGCTCGACGCGAAGGTGACCCTCGACGACAACGCGCTGTTCCGCCACCAGGAGAACGCGGAGCTGCGCAACCCGTCGGCCGAGGACCCGCAGGAGCAGATGGCCAAGGAGCGCGGGCTGACCTACGTCAAGCTCGACGGCGACATCGGCATCCTCGGCAACGGCGCCGGCCTCGTGATGAGCACGCTCGACGTCGTCGCCCAGGCGGGCGGCACGCCGGCGAACTTCCTCGACGCCGGCGGCGGCTCGAAGGCCGAGGCGATCACCAGCGCGGTCGAGGTCATCCTCAGCGACCCGAAGGTCAAGGCGGTCCTGTTCAACATCTTCGGCGGCATCACGCGCTGCGACGAGGTCGCGCGCGGGCTGATCGACGCGTTCGAGCAGATCAAGCCGTCCGTGCCGTTCGTGGTCCGCCTCGACGGCACCAACGACGTGGAGGGGCGCCGGCTGCTGTCGGAGGCCAACCTGCCCAACGTGCACACGGCGGCCACGATGGACGAGGCCGCCCACAAGGTCGTGGAGGTCGCGCGCTCATGAGCATCCTGATCGACGGCTCCACGAAGCTCGTCGTCTCCGGCATCACCGGCCGCGAGGGGACGTTCCACACGCTGAACAACCGCGCGTACGGCACGAACGTGGTCGCGGGCGTCACGCCCGGCAAGGAGGGCCAGGACGTCGAGGGCATCCCGGTCTACAACACGTTCCGCAAGGCGGTCGAGGAGCAGGGCGCCAACACGGCGATGATCTTCGTGCCGCCGCGCTTCGCCGCGGACTCGATCCTCGAGGCGGCCGACGCGGGCATCAAGCTCATCGTCGCGATCACCGAGGGGATCCCCGCCCACGACGAGCTGCGCGTCTACACGCACCTGCAGCGGCTCGGCGACGTGCGCCTCGTCGGCCCCAACTGCCCCGGCATCCTGTCGCCGGGCAAGGCGAACGTCGGGATCATCCCGGCGTCGTTCTTCAAGGAGGGCAACGTCGGGGTCGTGTCGCGCTCGGGCACGCTGACCTACCAGATCGGCAACGAGCTGGCCCAGCGCGGGTTCGGCAACTCGTCGATCGTCGGCATCGGCGGGGACCCGGTTCCCGGCTCGAGCTTCATCGACATCATCGCGCTGTTCGAGGCCGACCCGCAGACCGAGCTCATCGTCATGAGCGGCGAGATCGGCGGCTCCGCCGAGGAGGAGGCGGCCGAGTACATCGCCGCCAACGTGTCCAAGCCGGTCGTCGGCTACATCGCCGGCTTCACGGCGCCCCCGGGCAAGACGATGGGCCACGCCGGCGCGATCGTCTCCGGCTCGCAGGGCACGGCCGCGGCCAAGGCCGAGGCCCTCGAGGGCAAGGGCGTGCGCGTCGGGCGCACCCCCACGCAGGTCGCCGACATCGCCGTCGAGATCCTCGGCGGCTGAGCCGTCGCGCTCCGGGCGGGGCCGCCGCGCCCCGCCCGGAACGACCCGGCAGAAGACGCCGAGGGGGTTGGTACTGTGGCCTATTCCCGTCGGGCACGAACGCCCTCTAGCTGGACAACGGTGACGGCACGGACTCCACATCAGCCTGGAGGCGGAGACGTCTCCCAGACGCTCGCCGATCTCGAGCGCAAGCTGCGCGACCTCGAGCAGGCCCTCGCCGGATCGACCCCGGGCGCGCCGCAGGCCGCGGCGCCGCCGCCTCCGCCTGCTCCGCCGCCGCCCGCCCCGGCGCCGCCGCCCGCGCCGGCCGCCCCGCGCGCGGACGCCGACCGGCTCATCGCCGACGCCCGCGCCCGGCTGGGCGGGTTGAACGAGCAGGTCGACGAGCTCCTGCGCTTCCGCGAGCAGCTCCACCGCACCGCGCGGGAGCTGGAGGAGGAGTACTCGCGGGTGCTGGCCCGCATCGGCGCCCCCGCCGCGACGGCGACCGCCTACGCCCCGCCGCCTCCGCCTCCCCCGCCCGCCGCTCCGCCGCCGGCGTACGCGCCGGCGGCCGCACCCCCTCCGCCGCCCGCGCACGGCGCGGTCCACCGGCCGCTGGTCTCGCCGGAGGTCGCCGCCGAGCCGGCCGCGCCCGCCCCGGCCCCGCCGCCGGTCGCGGCGCCACCCCCGGTGGCGGCCCCGCCGCCCGCTCCGGCGCCGCCCGCGGTCCAGCCGCCCCCGGCCGCCGCACCCCCGGCCGCCGCGCCGGCGCCCGCCGCCCACGAGGACGCCGTGCTCGACGGCACCGTCGTCATCGACGCCGGCCCGTTCGCCGACATCGCCGCGCTCGGCGCGTTCGAGCAGGCCCTCGCCCGCGTGCCCGGCGCCGAGGACGTCTACGTGTCCGGCTTCGAGGGCAACCGCGCGCTCGTCGAGCTGCGCCTGGCCGGCCCCACCGCCCTCGTGCGCGACCTGCGCGCGACCCTGCCCATGGCCTTCACGGTCGTTGGCGTCGACGCCAACCGGCTGAGCCTCGACGTGCGGCCCGACCCGGTCGGGAGCTGAGCGCCATCTCGGTCTCGCCCCCCGCCGGCGATCCCGACGGCGCGCCGCCGCCCGAGCGCTACAACCCGCTCGCGCTCATCGGGGTCATCCTCGTCGCGCTGCTCGGGTTCGCGATCTTCTTCCTGTCGTTCCTGGTCGCGCCGCTGGCGATCCTGCTGCTGTTCTACGTCGGCTTCGCGGTGGCCGACCGCACGAAGCGCAACGGGCGCAACGGCACCGGTCTCGGGGCCCCGGCCGCCGAGGCGCCTCCCGAGGAGGGCGATGCGCGGTGAACAGCGACGCCCGGGACGCGCTCGCGCTCGCGCTGGAGACCGGGATGGACTACACCGGCCTGCGCGGGTTCGACCCCGACCCCAAGCTCTTCCACTACGTCCCGGTGACGCTCGCGGCGCGCGAGCGGGTCGTGCCGGTCGTGCTCGTCGGCGACACCCTCAAGGTCGCAAGCGCGCGACCCGATCCTGATCTCAGCTTGGTCCGCTCGCGCTTTCCGTACGTCACCGTGGATATCGTCCTCGCACCCGCCACCGAGATCGACCGCGCGCTCGACCGCGCGGCGGGACGGAGCTGATGGAGACGAGGACCGCCCCCGAGCCGAGCCGGTCGTTCTACCGCCGCCTGGCGGCCCACGCGGGACTCGAGTTCGTCACCCTGGACCGGCGCCGCTCCGCCGATCCGGAGTTCCACGAGATCAACCCGCTGGCGGCGCGCCTGCTGTCCGAGCAGACCTGCCGCTACCACCGGATGCTGCCGGTGTCGTACGCGCACGGCGTGGTCACGATCGCGACGCCCGACCCGTTCGACCAGGTCGCCCGCGAGGTCGCGACCGCGCTGACCGGCCGCTCGGTGCGCTTCGTCGTCACGCCCGAGGAGGACATCGACGCGGCGATCGACGAGACGTTCCGGGCGATGCCGCACGAGGACCCGGTCGAGCACGTCACCGACGCCGACCACGGCCGCGTCGGCGACCTGCTGGTCGCGCGCGGGCTGGCCACCGACGAGCAGGTCCGCGCCGCGCTCGAGGAGCAGGCGCGCACCGGCAGCCGCCTCGGCGACATCCTCGTCCACGAGGGCATCGTCCACGAGGCCGAGCTCGTCGCGGTCCTGGCCGAGCAGTTCCAGCTCCCGCTCGTCGACCTGTCGACGGTCGAGCCGGACCCGGACGCGCTCGACCTGATCCCCGAGCCGCTGGCCCGCCACCTGCGCGTCGTGCCGATCGCCGTCGACGACACGACCCTGTACCTGGCGGTCGCCGACGTGCTCGACGACGACACGGTCGCCGCGCTGCGCGAGCACACCCACCTGGAGCTGCGCGGCTTCCTCGCCTCGCGCAACTCGATCGACGAGCTGCTGCAGCGCCTGCACGGCGGCGAGTACGTGGCGGTCGCGCGGTCGGAGCTGCTCACGCGCTTCCCCGACGAGTCGGCCAACCGCGTGCTGTCGACCGGCCAGGCCGCCGGCCTCGTGCTGCTGGCGCTCGTCTTCGTCGTCTGCCTGGTGCTGGCGGCCAAGACCACGCTGATCGTGACGATGGCGCTGGCGTCGGTGATGTACCTGTCGACGTCGCTCTACAAGTTCAAGCTCACCTACGACGCGCTCGGCCACCAGTACGAGGTCGCCGTCAGCGACGAGGAGATCGCCGCGCTCGACGAGCGCGACCTGCCGACGTACACGATCCTCATCCCGCTGTACCGCGAGGCGGCCGTCGTCCCGCGCCTGGTGGCCGGCATCGGCGGGCTCGACTACCCGAAGACGAAGCTCGACGTGCGGCTGCTGTGCGAGGAGGACGACGACGAGACCGTGCCGGCGATCCAGGCGATGGACCTGCCGCCGCACTTCAAGATCGTCGTGGTCCCCGACGCGCAGCCCAAGACGAAGCCGAAGGCGTGCAACTACGGGCTGCTGCAGGCCGACGGCAAGTACGTCGTCATCTACGACGCCGAGGACCGCCCGGATCCCGACCAGCTCAAGAAGATCGTGATCGCCTTCTCGAAGGTCGATCCGTCGGTCACCTGCATCCAGGCGAAGCTGAACTACTTCAACGCGGACCAGAACCTGCTGACGCGCTGGTTCGCGATCGAGTACTCGATGCACTTCGACCTGCTGCTGCCGGGCCTCGACGCGCAGGACGTGCCGATCCCGCTGGGCGGCACGAGCAACCACTTCATCACCGACCGCCTCATCGAGCTGGCCGCGTGGGATCCGTTCAACGTGACCGAGGACGCCGACCTCGGGATCCGCCTGCACAAGGCGGGCTACAAGACCGCGATGATCGACTCGACCACGCTCGAGGAGGCCAACTCGGAGCTGAACAACTGGATCCGGCAGCGGTCGCGCTGGATCAAGGGCTACATCCAGACCTGGCTCGTGCACATGCGCCACCCGTTCCGGCTGCTGCGCCAGGTCGGGCTGAAGAGCTGGCTCAGCTTCCAGATGACGGTCGGCGGCACGTTCATCTTCCTGCTGAACCCCATCTTCTGGGGTCTCACGACGCTCTTCTTCATCACCGAGTGGGGCTTCATCCGCGAGCTGTTCCCATCGGTCGTGTTCTACGCGGCCGCGTTCCAGCTCTTCATCGGCAACTTCGTCTTCATGTACATGAACGTGGCCGGCTGCGTGCAACGCGGCTACTACGACCTGGCCAAGTTCGCGCTGCTGTCGCCGCTGTACTGGGGGCTGATGTCGCTGGCGGCCTGGAAGGGCTTCCTGCAGCTCTTCTACGCGCCCTTCTACTGGGAGAAGACCGTCCACGGCCTCGACGAGGGCCACGCCGGCACCCCGCCCGTCCGCACGTCAGGCTGAGATGGCCGTCGCTCCACCCCCAGCCGCCCGCGCCCCCGGCCCCCGCTCGGCGGGCACCCGCCTCGACGAGCGCGCCTACCGCACCGACGTCCCGATGCCCGGGGCCCGCTCCGGGCTGCTGCTGTTCGTCCTGTTCGCGGTCGTCTACTTCGTCATCGGCTACCGCGTCACGATCGACGGCCACGTCGTCGTCTTCGACGCGCTCAACCGGCTCACGAACGCCTACCTGGTGTGGTGGAACGACCCGCCGAAGCTGGCGGCGATCGGCTTCCTGTTCCCGCCGCTGACGACGCTCGCGCTGCTGCCGCTGACCGTCGTCAAGCCGGTCGCCACGTCGCTGGTGGCGCTGCCGCTGGCCACCGCGCTGGCGGCGGCCGGCGCGATGGTGTGGCTGGACCGCGCGCTCGCGCGCTGCGAGATGCCGGCGCTGCTGCGCCTGCCGCTGCTGGCCGCCTTCGGGCTCAACCCGCTATGGGTGTTCTACGCCGGCAACGGCATGAGCGAGGCGCTCTACCTCGCGCTGCTCGCGGTGACCCTGTACGCGTTCGTGAGCTGGTACGAGACGAGCGAGCCGCGCTACCTGTTCGCCGCCGGCTTCGCGATCGCGCTGCTCGTCATGACGCGCTACTCGTTCGGCTTCTGGGCCGCGGTGATGGCGCTGCTGATCGGCATCGCGCTCCATCGCCGGCGCGCCGGGCCCAACGAGATCGAGGGGTCGGTCGTCGCGTTCGCGGCGCCGGTGGTCTACGCCCTGGCGATCTGGATCCTGTTCAACGGCCTCATCGTCGGCGACCCGCTCGGCTGGGTCCTCGACCAGGACAACTCGACGCTGGCGGTCAACAGCAGCGGCGTCGACGTCGCCGGCACGCTCGGCGTCGAGCAGGTCTCCGAGCGGCTGCTGGAGCTCAACGTCGCCGTGTTCCCGCTCGCGTTCGTCGTGGTGCCCGGGCTGGTCATCGCGTTCGTGACCCAGCGCAACGACATGGCGCTGTGGCTCGCGTCGTTCCTCGTGCTCGGCATCGTCGTGATGGGCGCGCACGCGCTGCTGTCCGACGACGAGAGCCTGCTGACGCTGCGCGACGCGATGCCGATGGCGCTGACCGCGCTCGTCGGGGCGGCGTGGATCTACCGCAGCGCCAACGGGCTGCGCACGATCGTGTGGCTGGCCACGTTCGCGCTGCTCCTCGTGAACCTGTTCACGGCCTGGGACGGCATGCGCAACTACCCGTTCCAGTCGCTGGAGCAGGCGTTCACGCGCACCGTGTTCAGCGGCGAGAGCCAGGAGGGCCGCTCGTCGCGCGGCGGCTTCACGGTCGGCATCGACCCCGAGGCGCAGATGGCCGAGTACGTGAAGGAGAACATCACCGCCCGGCGCGCGATCCTCGCCGACAACGCGCAGACGTTCGGCGTCATCCTGCTGTCCGGCCGGCCGGCGCTGTTCTTCGACCGCATCGACGAGGGCGACGGCGCCTGGAAGGAGATCCTCGACGACCCGTGGGGCGAGATCCCCTACGTGATGGCCGCCACCGGCGCCCGCTCGGGCGACCAGGTGCTGGCGCGCTACCCCGGCCTGGCCGACGGGACCGAGCCCGGGATGACCGTCGTCGCGCGCACCGATCGCTACGTGCTCGCGCGCGTCGCCGAGCGCCGGCCGCAGGGCGCGGGATGAGCCGGGAGACCGCCGCAGCCGTTGGTAGCGTGAGCGCGACGATGTCCACCGACCCCTCCGCGTCGATCGGCGCGCGCGTCGAGGAGATCCTCGCCTCCGCCCGCGACGCCGCCGAGGCGCTGCAGCGCGAGGTCGAGGCCGAGGCGGCCCGCCGCGCCGCCGAGGTCCGCCTGGCCGCCGAGGAGGACGCGCGCCGCATCCGCGCCGAGGCCGAGCAGGCGGCGCGGGCCCATCTCGAGGACGCCGCCCGCCGGGTGCAGGCGTTCGCCGACGCGCGGGTGCGCCGCATCGCGGAGCTGACCGACGCGCTGACGGCCGCGGCCGAGACGCTGCCCGAGCGGCTCGCGGAGGCCGCGCAGGTGCGCCGGCAGGTCGACGAGCTCATCGTCGCGCTGGGCGCGGCCGCCGAGCAGGCCGCGCGGGAGGCGGCCCGGCCCCCGATCCGCCTGCCGCGGGTCGCCGAGCCGGGCGAGGACACCGACCCCGGAGCGGCATGAGGCGGTGCGGCGCAGCGGTCGCCGCGCTGGCCGTCGCGGGACTGCTGGCGGCGTGCGGCGACGACGGTGACGAGACGGTGACGCGGACGGTCACGCAGACGGCGACGACGACCGTCGAGGACGCGCCCGCGCGGACCACGCCCGGCGTGGCGACCGACGGCGCGGCGGGGGACCGCTCGGCCACCGCGATGTTCCGCCCGTTCGCGTCCGACAGCCCGTGGAACACGACGGTCACCGGGCGCCCGGTCGACGCCGCATCGGAGCGCATGATCCTCGAGGCGCAGGAGCGCGTCGGGGTCATCGAGCGCGGCGACGTCGTCGCCACCGAGCGCCGCCGCATCGACGACCCGCTGTTCATCAACACGCGCGCGTGGACGGTGCCGATCGTCGACGAGGAGAACGGCGTCGAGACGCGCGTGATCTGCCGCCAGATCCCGCCCGACTGCGGCGACGGCCGCCGCGTGCAGACGCTGCTGGTGCCGCCCGACGCCGCGCCCAAGCCGCAGTACGACGGCTGGTTCACGATCCTCAACCGCCGGGAGGGCGTCGCCTACGACCTGTGGCGCGCGCGCCGCGCGGGCGACGTCATCTCCTACGAGTTCATGCGCCGCTGGGCGCTGAACGGGCCCGGCTACCAGCCGCCCGACTCCGTCAGCGCCCGCGGCTCGGGCCTGCCGCTGTTCGCGGGCGTGCTGCTGCCCGAGGAGGTGGCCGCCGGCCGCATCGAGCACGCGCTGGCGATCTCGATCCCCGGCCCCGCCCAGGGCACGTACGTGCAGCCGGCGTCGGCGACCGACGGCAACGGGCGCTCCACGTCGCTGCCCGAGGGCGCGCGCATCCGCCTGCGCCCCGGCCGCTACGACCAGCTCCTCAACCTGCCCACGTGCAAGGGCAGCCTGCTCGACGCCCAGGGCGAGTACCGCAGCGACTGCATCGCGCCGCGCACCAACCGCAAGGCGGCGCGGGCGATCCTCACCGCCCTGCGCGAGTACGGGGCGATCGTCGTCGACCGCTCGCGCACGCCCACGCTCTACGCGAAGCTCAACGCCGACTGGAGCGAGCCGCTGCGCGGCCCCGACGGGCGCTTCCTGGCCGCCGACGGGCGCACGCCGCTCCCGCGCCGCCTGCAGAACCGCTCGCAGGCGACCCCGCTGCTGCGCGGCAACGAGGTCCAGTTCCTGCGCCTGTCGGACTTCGAGGTGCTCGAGCTCGGCCAGACCTACCGCTTCCCGCCCGTGAACGGGGACGCGACCGTCCAGACCTTCACCCCGGTGGTGCCATGAGGACGCGCCGGCTGATCGCGACGCTCCTGGTCGGCGCCGGCGCCGCCGCGCTCGGCGCCTGCGGCATCGACACCGACCAGGCGGGCACGCCGACGACCGGGACGACCCAGGGCGGCACGCCGACCCAGGCGCGCACGAACACCGAGCCGCTGCCGCGCCCGCCGGAGAACACGGTGCGCGTCGACGGCCTCACCGACGGCCTCGGCGGGATCATCAGCCAGCGCTTCGCCGCCCGCTCCGGCGTCGACGTGGCGTTCATCCGCACCACCGACGAGCAGGCGTTCGCCGACCTGTGCGCGGGCCGCGTCGACGTGATCGAGGTCAGCCGCGACCCCACCGACGCCGAGCTGGCCGCCTGCCGCGAGCGCGGCATCACGCTGTCGGAGGCGATGGAGCTGGGCGCCGACGCGGTCGTGCTGGCCACCAAGAACGAGGCCGACGTCGGCGGCGACTGCATCTCGGTCCGCCAGGCGCGCGACCTGTTCCGCGCCGGATCGCCGTACGCCTCCTGGGCGCAGCTCGGCTTCCGCGACATCCCGATCACGGTCACCGGCCCCGAGGACGACACGCGCGTGTTCACGTTCATGGGCCAGGTCGTGCTCGGCATCAACGACCCGTCGCTGGCCGACGTGCGGGCCGACTACGTCGCCGAGCCGTCGGAGCGCCTGGAGCGCGAGGAGGTCGTCGGGACCGACCGCGTGCGCGCCGCCAACCGGCGCATCGCCCGCTTCCGGGCGCGGCTGCGGGCGGAGACGCAGCGCGAGCGCCAGCGCGCCGTCGACGCCGCGGTCGCCGAGGCCGACCGCCGCGTGCTGCGCGAGATCGAGGCCGAGAACCGCCGCCGCGCCGAGTCCGGCGTGACGCTCAGCGCCGAACAGGCCCAGCGCATCGACGAGCGCAACGCCGCCCGGGTCGACCGCGCCAAGCGCATCGCCGCCGCGCGCGTCAACGCCCGCTACGACCGCGAGCTCGACGACCGCGTGCGCCGCTACGCCCGCGGCGTCCTCGCCGAGGCCGAGGCGCCGGGCGTCGTCGGCGCGTTCCGCTTCACCTACTACGAGCTGTTCGAGGAGCAGCTCCGCCCCTTCGAGATCGACCTCGGCGTGCCGGTCACCGCCACCGGGTCGCCGGTGCGGATGTCCGACCTGACGCCCGCCGCGCGCCGCCGGCTGCGCGCCGAGGTCCCCGAGGGGGCGCGCGAGCTGCCGGCGCTGCCGCGCGGCCAGCTCCCCTCCCAGACCGCCGAGGGCGAGCGCATCTACTCGCCGCCGAACTGCGTGTTCCCATCGCAGTACACGATCACGTCGGGCGCGTACCCGCTGTCGCGCCGGCTGCTGCTGTTCACCTCCGCGCAGGCGCTCGAGCGCGACGAGGTGCTCGACTACGTCGAGTTCGCGCTGGACCGCGCGCAGCGCCTGGCCGCCGAGCAGCGGCTCGTGCCGATCACCAACGCCCAGCGCGACACCGGGCTCGCAATCGCCCGCAACGGCGGCGAGGCGCCGCCGCCCGCCGAGGAGGAGGCGCCGGAGGCGACCTCGACGACGCCGACGACCCCGGCCGAGGACGAGGGGATCCCGGGCGTCGCGACGGGCTGACCGGCGCCTGACGTCAGCGGCACAGCCGCCAGGCCGCCACCGCGATGCCCTGGGCGACGTGGACGAGGTCGTCGATCGGCACGTCCTCGCCGACCGTGTGGGCGCGGTCGATCGTCCGCGGCCCGTACATGAGCGCCGGCGTGCCGGCCTCGAGCGCGAACGTCGCGCCGTCGTACCAGCTCCCGAGCGCGCCGAGCCGGGTCGGCAGGCCGAGCGCCGCGTTCGCGCCCAGCAGCGCGCGCACGCTCGGCGCGTCGACCGGCGTCTCGGACGGGTTGACCTCGGTGTGCCAGCGGAACGCCGGCGGGTGCGCGGCCAGCCACGAGTCGGTGGCGCACCACGCGCGCAGGACGTCCTCGACCTCGCGCCGGGCGTCGGACGTCCAGCCCTGCGCGTCGGCCTGGGCGGGCAGGATCAGCACCGACAGGTCGATCTCGGCGCGGTCGGGGATCGTCACGTGCCAGCCCGCGTCGGCGACGACGCGGGTGGCGACGATGTCGGGCGGGTCGAGCAGCGGGTGGCGCAGCCGCGCGCGCGTGCGCCACTCACGGCGCAGCCGGTCGACGCCGTCGAGCAGGAAGCGCGCCTTCTCGATCGCGTTCACCGCACCGCCGTCCTCCCAGTGCGGGTGCTCCTGCTCGGCGTGCCCGGCACGCCCCCGGAGCGTGATCGTGCAGTAGACGCTGCCGCGGCAGGCCGGCCACACCTCCAGGGACGACGGCTCGGGCACGATCGCGACGTCGGCCGCGACCCCGTGGCGCGCGCAGGCCAGCCCGCCGACGCCGCTGGACTCCTCGTCGGTGTTCGTGCAGACGACGAGGTCGCCGCGCAGGCCGCCGGCGTCGGCGAGGACCTCGGCTGCGAGCACCATCGCGGCGATGCCGCCCTTCATGTCGCAGGCGCCGCGCCCCACGATCCGCCCGTCGGCGACGTGCGGGTCGAAGGGGTCGTGCGCCCAGCCGTCCTCCCGGCGAGCGGGGACGACGTCGATGTGGCCGTTGAGCAGCAGCGAGCGGCCGCCCCCGCTGCCCGGCAGCCGCGCGGCGAGCTGCGGGCGCCCCTCGAACCCGATGCCGGGGATCGAGAGCGGGTGGCCGGCGACGTCGCCGGGCGCGGGCTCCCACAGGTCGATCTGCGCCCCCCGCGCGCGGAGGCGGTCGGCGAGCGCGCGCTGGAGCGCGGCCTCGTCGCGGGCGGGCTCGTCGGGCGCCGAGCGGCTCGTCGTGTCGAACGCGATGAGGTCGCACGCCAGGGCGACGAGGTCGTCACGTCGCTCGGCGACGCGGGCGACGAGCGCCTGCTCGTCGGCGTCGAGGGTGGGGTCGTCGAAGGGGCGCGGCGGAGTCGTCATGGGGCCAGGAACGCGAGAAGGTTGCGGTCGTCGCGCAGTTGCGCGACCGACCCGGACAGGACGACCTCGCCGCGCTGGAGCACGAGCGCCGAGTCGGCGAGCTCCATGGCGAGGTCAAGGTGCTGCTCGACGATGAGGATCGCCGCCGACTGGGCGTACGTGCGCAGGGCGCCGAGGATCTCGTCGACCACGCCGTGCCAGACGCCCTCGGTCGGCTCGTCCAGCACGAGGAGCTCGGGCCGGCCGAGCATCGCCCGGGCGAGGCCGAGCATCTTGCGCTCGCCGCCGCTCATGGTCCCGGCGCGCTGCCCGCGCCGATCGCCGAGCTTGGGGAACAGCGCGTAGGCATCCTGCACCGGCGCCCGCCTGGCCCTGGGGAGCGCCTGCGCGCCCAGCCGCAGGTTCTCCTCGACCGTCAGCGTCGGGAAGACGACCCGGTCCTGGGGCATGTAGCCGACGCCGGCGCGCGCGAGGCGCGCCGGCGGGGCGCCGGTGACGTCGCGCCCGCGCAGGCGCACGGCGCCGTCCAGCGCCGGCAGGTAGCCGAGGAGGGTGCGCAGCAGGGTCGTCTTGCCGGCGCCGTTGCGCCCGAGCACCGCGACCACGCCGCGCTCCGGCACGGCGAACGACACGCCGAACAGCACCTGGCTGGCCCCGTAGCCGCCGGCCAGCCCGTCGACCTCGAGCAGGGGGTCAGACACGGGTGAGGTACACCTCCGCGACACGCTCGTCGCGCTCGATCTCGGCCGGCGTGCCCGACGCCACGCGCGTGCCCTGGTGCAGGACGGTGATGCGGTCGCACAGGTCGCGGATGAAGTCGAGGTCGTGCTCGACGATCACGACCGCGCAGGTCGCCGCGGCCTGGCGGATCAGCTCGCCGGTGCGCAGGCGCTCGTGCCGGTTCATGCCGCCGGTCGGCTCGTCGAGCAGCAGCACCTTGGGCTCGGTGGCCATCGCCATCGCGATCTCGAGCCACTGCTGCTCGCCGTGGGCCAGCTCGCCCGCGCGGCGGTCACGCACCGCGGCGAGGCCGAAGTCGTCGAGGAGCGCTCGGACACGCGGCGCGTGGCGACGGCGCGAGCGGGACAGGACCAGCGACGGGATGCTCTCGCGCACCTGCAGCGCGAGCAGCAGGTTCTCCGCCACGGTCTGCTCGTGGTAGACGCGGGCGAGCTGGAACTTGATCGACAGCCCGGCCTGCGCGCGGGCGGCCGGGCGCGCCTTCGTGATGTCGGCGCCGTCGAGCAGCACCCGGCCACGGTCGGGCAGGGTCCGCCCGGCGACGACGTGCAGCAGGGTGCTCTTGCCCGAGCCGTTCGGGCCGATGAGCCCGTGGATCGTCGCCGGCTCGACCTCGAGGCCGGCGCCCGAGAGCGCGGTCACAGGTCCGAAGCGCTTGACGACGTCAGTCGCCTCGAGGATCGCCACCCGTCACCTCCAGCGCGATCTCCGGTCGCGGAGCCACCGCCCGGCCACCCCGCCGGCGGCCGAGCTCGGACAGGCCTCGCGGCAGGAACAGGATCACGAGCAGAAGCACCGCCCCGACGATGATCGGCCACTCGGTCGGCAGCTCCTCCTGCACCCGCTGGCCGCCGACCTCGAGGACGAGGACGCCGATGAGGGGACCGACCAGCGAGTCGCGGCCGCCGAGCAGGACGAAGATGAGCACCTGCGTCGACAGCGCGACTCCGAGGAAGGAGGGCGAGACGAACCCCTCCTCGAGCGCGTACAGCCCGCCGGCCAGCGCGCCCAGGCCGCCGGTCAGGGTGAAGACGACGAGCTGCACGATCGGCCGCCGGTAGCCGAGGAACTCCGCCCGCTCGTCGTCGTCGCGGATCGCCCGCATCACCAGCGCGAACTGCGAGCGCAGCACGACGAGGCCGAGCCCCAGCACCGCGACGAGCGCGACGGCCGCCACCCAGAAGAAGTCCATGCCCGGGTCGACGTCGGCGCCGAGGAGCGTCGGCAGCGGGATCGCGGTGATGCCGTTGCCGGCGCCGATGGCGTCCCACGTGTTCGCCAGGCGCTCGAAGGCGTAGCTCAGCGCGAGCGTCACGAGCCCGACGTAGAGCATGCCGACGCGACGGCGCCCGAAGAACAGGAACGAGCCGATCACGAGGCCGCCCACGAGCCCGGCGCCGAGCGCAGCCGCCGCGAGCACCACGAGGGAGAGGACGTCGGCCCGCGTGGCAAGCAGCCCGGTCGCGTACGCGCCGAGCCCGAAGAACACGCCCTGGCCGAGCGTGAAGATGCCCGTCACGCCCCACGCGAGGTTCGTGGAGACCGCGAGCACGCCGAGCAGCAGCGCGCGCGTCAGCGAGATCACCCAGTAGGACTGGCCCGCGGCGTCGAGCACCGGGCCGGCGAGGACGATCCCGGCCACCAGCGCGACCGCGAGCACCGGGCGAACGCCCGGGCGGCGCCACGTTCCCCGCGTCAGGCGCACTGCCCGAGCGGCTCCTGCGGTCCGAGGTCCTTCAGCACCTTCACGCTGCCGTCGGCCTGCATCTCGCCGAGGTACATGGTCAGCTCGACGTGCTTGGTGTCCGGCACGAAGTGCGACGGCCCGCCGATCAGCTTCTCGGCCGACGCCGTGTTCATCGCCTCGTTGACGGCGTCGAGCTCGAGCGACCCCGCCGTCTCGACGGCCGCCTTCCACAGATACAGGCCGCGGTACCAGGCGGGGCTGTTCAGGGCCGAGCCGAACGGCGCGTCCGGGTAGGCCTGGTGGAACGCCGCGACCTGCTCCCTGGAGAACGGGTCGTCGATCGAGGCGAAGTAGTCCTGCGCGCCGATGAGGCCCTGGGCCTGGCGCCCGAACAGCGGGTTGATCGTCTCGTCGAAGAGGGTCCCGGCGATCAGGCCCGTGTAGCCGCCGTCGACCACGCCCTTGATGTAGGGGACGCTGGCGGGCAGGACGACGACCTCGAACACCGCGTCGGCCTTCGACGAGATCGTCTTGCGGACGAGCTCGGGCGCGTCGGTGGCGGCGATCGGGATGTAGTCCTCGCCGACGACCTCGCCGCCGCCCTGCTCGATCCGCGCGCGGGCCGCCTTCAGCACGTTGCGCGGGTACGAGTAGTCGTTGCCGCACAGGTAGAACGTCCTCGCGCCCTGCTCGAGCAGGTAGTCGACGGTCGGGTCGACCTGCTGATTGGGCACGGCGCCGACGGTCCAGGTGTTCTCGTAGCACTCGCCGCCCTCGTAGGACGCGGGCGCGATGTACAGCGTCTTGCCGCGCCCGGCGATGATGCTCTTGACCGCCTCGCGCTCGGCGCTCGTCACGTCTCCGATCGCCATGTCGACCTTGTCCCGGGAGACGAGCTGCTGGGCGACCTTGCCCCACGTGGCCGGGTCGCTGGCCCCGTCGACGACGATGAGCTCGAGCTGGCGCCCGAGCACGCCGCCGGCCGCGTTGATCTCTCCGACGGTGAACTCGGCGATCGCCTGGTTGGCCTTGCCGACGACGCCGAAGGCCCCGGTGAGGTCGGTGATGGCCCCGATCCGGATCGGCCCGTCGCCGCCGCCCGTGCCCGCCCCGTCGTCGCTCGAGCCGCAGGCCGAGAGCAGGCTGCCGCCGAGCGCGATGCCGGCGCCGCCGGCCGCGAATCGCTGCAGCGCCGTCCGACGCGTGAATGTCGATGCCATCCGTCGTCCCACCTCCTAGGTGTCCCTGTTGACAAGGCCGCCGGGCCGCAGCCGCATGAAGACGATCGCCGCGAAGATCACGAGCACCTGCGCGAGGACCGAGTCGATCCACGTGGGCAGCAGGCCCGTGGGCACGCCGATCGCCACCGCGCCCAGCAGGGGACCGTGCAGGCTCCCCAGGCCGCCGACCATGACGGCCATGAACATCGGGACCAGGTTGTCGAGCCCGAGGTTCGGATACAGCGTCTGGAGGGGCACGATCATCGCCCCCGCCAGTCCGGCGAGCGCCGCGCCGAACGCGTACGTGCCGGTGAACATCATCGACGTCGAGATGCCGGCCGCCGACGCCAACTCGCGGTCGTCGAGCGTGGCCCTCACCCGCAGGCCGATCGGCGTCCGCGTCAGCGCCAGGTACGTGCCGGCCACCGCCAGCACGACCACGACGATGATCACCAGCCGCCACGCCGACACCCGGGCGTCGCCGATCGCGATCGTGCCCTCGATGGGCGCCGGGACCGGCGCGCCCTGCGACGTCATGCGGGCGAGGACGATCGCGCGGATGAGCAGGCCGACAGCGAACGTCGCGAGCAGCGCGCCGGCCGCGTTGGCGTAGAAGCGCCGGACCACGGTGCGCTCCAGCCCGGCGCCGAAGAGGCCGACGACGAGCGGCGCCAGCACGATCCCGATCGCGACGCTGCCGAACCACCGGTGCGACAGGTAGGCGACCACCGCGCCGAGGAGGACGAGCTCGCCCTGGCACAGGTTGAACACCCGCATCATCCCGACGATCACGGCCATGCCGAGGACGAGCAGGACGAGGATCGACGTGAGGCTGGCGACGTCGAAGATCGTCCGGATCGTCTCGGGCGACACGGCTCAGGCGGGGGTCGGGATCCGGTCCACGAGCGCGGCCGCGCGCGCGATCGCGGCCTCCTGATGCGGGGCCAGGCGTTGCCCCGGGCGCTGCTCGAGGAAGGGCAGGAACGGGTCGACGACGATGCGCACGCCGGCCAGGGCCTCGACGACGGCGACACCGCAGAACGGCACGTAGGCCTCCGAGTAGCCGCCCTCGTGGATCATCGCCAGCCGGCCGTCGCAGGTCTCGGCGGCCACCGCCAGCAGGCGCTCGGTCATGGCCCGGTACGTGCCGGAGTGCAGGATGTGGCGGCCGAGCGGGTCGAACGCGCTCGCGTCCAGGCCCGACGCGACGACGATGAGCTCCGGGCCGAAGCGACGCAGCGCCGGCACGACGATGCGGTCCATCGCCGCCAGGTACGCCTCGTGCCCGCAGCCGTCGGGGAGCGGGATGTTCACGTTCGCGCCCTTGCCGGCGCCGCGGCCGTCGTCGGTGGCGAACCCGCGACCGGGCGGGAACAGCTCGTCGGCGTGCAGCGAGATCGTGAGGACGGTCGGGTCCTCGTAGAAGGCGTCCTCGGTGCCGTTGCCGTGATGGACGTCCCAGTCGACGACCGCGACCCGGTCCACGTCGAGCGCATGGCGCGCGTGCAGCGCGGCGAGCGCGGTGTTGGCGAACAGGCAGTACCCGCGAGCAAGCTCGGCCTCGGCGTGGTGGCCGGGCGGCCGCACGAGCGCGTAGGCGTTGTCGACGTCCCCGCGCACGACGGCCTCTACGGTGGCGATCGCGCCGCCCGCCGCGCGCCGGGCGATCTCGTAGGAGCCCGGCCCGATCGGCGTCGCGTCGCCGGCCTCCCCGCCGCCCGCCGCGCTCACCTGCTCGATGTGGCGCAGGTAGGCCGCGCTGTGGAAGCGCAGCAGCTCCTCCTCGGTCGCAACGCGACCAGGGAGCGGGACGAGGGCGTCGAGGAGGCCGCTGCGGGCGACGAGGTCGCGCAGCCGGGTCTTGGTCAGCGCGCTCTCGGCGTTGTCGATGCCCGGCTGGATCCATCCCTCGGCCGGCAGGAACGCCGCGCCGGCACCCGTCTGGTGCCACGCATACGCCTCATCCCAGTGCCACCCCGTGGCCATCGACCTCGCATCCTCTCGCTCGCCCTTGCGGGATCGTTCCCGCAACCTCCGACGAGCGGGTATCGTAGGGATGCGGGAACGTTCCCGCAAGTACGCTTCGCGCAAGGGGGTCAGGCGGTTGACGACATCGAGATCACGAGGGAGGCCGCCGACGATCGTCGACATCGCGCGCGCCGCCGGCGTCTCGCGGACGACGGCCTCCGCCGCCCTCGGCGGAAGCGGACGCGTCTCGGAGGCGACCCGCGAACGGGTGCGCGCCGTGGCCGAGCAGCTCCAGTACGTCGCCAACCCGTCGGCTCGCCACCTGCAGGCCGGGCGCACCGGCGCCATCGGCGTGTACGTCTCCGAGACGCTGTTCGGCTTCGGCTTCTACATGGAGTTCGTCTTCGGCGCGGCCATCGCCGCGCGTCGCGAGGCGTTCGCGCTGACCGTGATGTCGTCGTCGGGGGCCTCGCCGCTCACCGCCGGGCACGTCGACGGCGTCATCGTCGTCGACCCGGTCGTCGGCGACCCCAACGTGCGCGAGCTCGTCGAGTCGGGCGTGCCGGTCGTAGCGGCCGAACGGTGCCTCGACCCCGGACTGACGCCGCGCGTGACGATCGAGACCGACTACCAGCGCGCCCAGCGCGAGCTGCTCGACCACCTCGCCGAGCGCGGCGCGCGGCGGCCGGCGCTCATCGGGCTCGACATGGACATCTCGGTGGCGCACCGGCTCGACGCGCTGTACCGACGCTGGTGCGACGAGCAGCACGTCGAGCCGCGCGTGCGCAAGGTCCCGCTCGGGTCGGCGCCGCAGGCCGTCCACGACGAGATCCGCGCCCTGCTCGCCGACCCCGCGCCCCCGGACGCGATCCTCGCCGCCGGCGACGGGATCGCGCTCGCCGTCCAGGCCGCCGCGCGCGGCGCCGGGCGCACCGTCGGGGTCGACCTGCTCACCGCCAGCTCGATCGACTCGGAGCCGCTGCGGCTCGTCACGCCGTCGATCACCGCGATCGAGGCGCCGCCGCGCGAGATCGGCGGCGACGCCGCCCGGGTGATGCTCGACGTGCTGCGCGGCGAGGACGTCCCGCCGGAGATCCTGCGCCCGACGCCGACGATCGCGCTGCGCGAGTCGACGGCCACGACGCTCGCGCTCGCGGTCTGACGTACTCTGGGACGCGATGCCCGCTTCCGACACCATCTCCTTCGCCCGCGGCGCCCCGTCGCTCGACATCGTCGACGTCGACGGCCTGCGCGAGGCGGCGGCCCGCGCGTTCGAGAACGACCCCGCCGGGATGACGGCCTACGGCACGGCGATCGGGTATCCGCCGCTGCGCGCATGGATCGCCGAGCAGCACGGCGTCGACCCCTCGCAGGTGATCGTCACGAACGGGTCGATGCAGGCCGACGCGTTCCTGTTCGAGACGCTCGTCGGACCGGGCGACTCCGTGGTGGTCGAGAAGCCGACCTACGACCGCACGCTGCTGAGCCTCGACACCTACCGCGGCGCGTCGATCGAGATGATCGACCTGGAGCCCGACGGCATCGACGTCGAGCAGCTCCGACAGCGGCTGCGCGACGGGCTGCGCCCGAAGCTCGCGCACATCATCCCCAACTTCCAGAACCCGGCCGGCTACTCGCTGTCGGCCGACAAGCGCTCCACGCTCCTGGCGCTGGCGCACGAGTACGACTTCCTGGTGTTCGAGGACGACCCGTACGTCGCGCTGCGCTTCAGCGGCGAGGCCGCGCCGACGATGCTGTCGCTCGACCAGCACGACCGGGTCGTCTACGCGTCGTCGTTCTCCAAGACCGTCTGCCCGGGCGTGCGGGTCGGCTACCTCGTCGGGCCCGCCGACCTGATCGCGAAGATCGTCAAGCTCGCGACGAACACCTACATCTCGCCGTCGATGGTGTCGCAGGGCATCGTGTACGAGTTCGCCCGCAGCGGCCGCATCCGCCAGTCGATCGAGACCGTGAAGGCGGCGCTGGCCGAGCGGTCGGCGCGCCTGTGCGCGGCGCTGGAGCGCGAGCTTCCGGACGCCAAGTTCGTGGCGCCGGAGGGTGGCTACTTCCTGTGGGTGGAGCTGCCCGAGGGCACCGACGTGGCGGCGCTGTTCGGCGCGGCGGCCGAGCGCGGCGTGCAGATCGTCAAGGGCACGGATTTCGTGCTCCAGGGCGGCGAGAACACGCTGCGCCTGGCCTACTCGGGCGTGACGCCGGAGCAGATCGACGAAGGCGTCCGGCGCCTCGCAGAGGCCTACCGGGCCGTCGCTCCGGCCGCCGCGTAGCCCGCCCGAGCTCGACGGAGGTACCAGCAAGGATGCGCCCCGGGCTGTTGCTCTCGCCTTCTCCTGCCGATGGGATGGTTCGGTGAGCGCTCTCCTGAATCGACTCGGCCATCTGTGCGTGCGCCGCCGGTGGCCCATGTTCCTGGCCTGCTTCACGGTCGTGATCGGCCTGTCCGTGGTCGCGGGCGCGCTGGGGACCAAGACCAGCGACGACTTCTCGCTGCCGGGAACCGGCAGCCAGCGGGCCGCCGACGTGCTCGAGAAGCACTTCCCCGCGCTGACCGAGCTGTCCAGCCCGGTCGTGTTCGAGGCCCGCGAGGGCCGCATCGACGAGGGCGAGAACCGCCGCGCGGTCGAGGAGACGGTCGACCGGCTCGAGCGCGTCGACGACGTCGAGAGCGTCTCGGACCCGTTCAGCGAGACGACCGTCAGCCGGGACGGGCGCATCGCCTACTCGACCGTCACGTTCTCGATGCCCCCGCAGGACCTGACGCGGGAGCTCGCCGACGACGTCGTCGACGCCACCGAGCACGCGCGCGACCACGTCAGGATCGCGGTCGGCGGGATCGTCGGCCAGCAGGCCGAGGCGCAGATCGGCGACCCCGAGGAGGCGATCGGCCTGCTCGTCGCCCTGATCGTGCTGCTGATCACGTTCGGGACGTTCGTCGCCGCCGGCCTGCCGATCCTCACCGCGCTCATCGGCCTCGGCGCCGGCCTGTCGCTGGTGACCATCCTCGGCCACGTGATCGCGGTCCCGACCGTCGGCCCCACCCTGGGCACGATGATCGGGCTGGGCGTCGGCATCGACTACGCGCTCTTCCTCATCACCCGCCACCGCCAGCACCTGGCGTCCGGGATGACCGTCGCCGAGTCGATCCCGCGGACGGTCGCGACGTCCGGCAACGCGGTCGTGTTCGCCGGCGGCACCGTCGTGATCGCGCTGTGCTCGCTCGCGCTGGCCGACATCCCGATCGTCGCCTCGCTGGGCTACTCGGCCGCGATCGTCGTCGTCATCGCGGTCCTGGCCTCGATCACGCTGCTGCCGTCGCTGCTGGCGCTCGTCGGCGACCGCATCAACGCCCTGAAGGTGCCGGGCCTGCACCGGCGCGCGCAGAAGTCCGGCCACCACGGCTGGGCGCGCTGGGCCGACACGGTCGGCGGCAGGCCGTGGCCGTTCCTGGTGCTCGGGATCGCCCTGCTGCTGGCGATGTCGATCCCGGTGCTGTCGCTGAAGCTCGGCCAGGCCGACAACGGCACGGCCGCCAAGGGCAGCGAGCCGCGCGTCGCGTTCGACCTGCTCTCCAAGGGGTTCGGCCCCGGCTTCAACGGCCCGCTGCTGGTGACCGTCGAGGGCCCGCCCGACGAGGCGGCGCTGGCCAAGCTCGAGGCGGCGCTGAAGTCCGCCGAGGGCATCGCCGCCGTCACGCCGCCGATCCCCGCCCAGGACGGCCAGGCGACCGTGATCACCGCCACCCCGACGACCGCGCCGGCCGCGCTGGAGACCGAGGCGCTCGTCACGCGGCTGCGCGACGACGTGATCCCGCCGACCGGCGTCGACGCCCAGGTGGGCGGCATGACCGCCGCGGGCGTGGACCTGGCGGCCAAGATCTCCGACCGCCTGCCCCAGGTCATCCTGACCGTGATCGCGCTCAGCTTCGTCCTGCTGCTGCTGGCGTTCCGCTCGATCCTGCTGCCGATCAAGGCGGCGGTGATGAACCTGCTCTCGATCGGCGCCGCCTACGGCGTGGTGACGCTCGTCTTCCAGGAGGGCTTCGCGAACTCGCTCATCGGCCTGGGCGGGGAGTCGATCCCCGTCGTGAGCTTCGTGCCGCTGATGATGTTCGCGATCCTGTTCGGGCTCTCGATGGACTACGAGGTGTTCCTGCTGAGCGCCTGCCACGAGCACTGGCAGAGCACCAAGGACGCGCGGCGGGCGGTGATCGACGGCATCGCGTCGACCGGCCGGGTCATCACGTCGGCGGCGCTGATCATGGTCAGCGTGTTCGCGGCGTTCATGTTCAACGAGGACCCGACCGTCAAGCAGTTCGGGTTGGGCATGGCGGTCGCGGTCGCGGTCGACGCGACGATCGTGCGGTGTCTGCTCGTGCCCGCGGTGATGGTGCTGATGGGCAAGTCCGCCTGGTGGCTGCCGTCGTGGCTGGACCGGTGGCTGCCGCACGTGTCGGTCGAGGGCGACCCGTCGCTGTCGGTGCCGCCCCCGGCCGACGAGCGCAAGCCCGAGCCGGTCGCCTGAGCGAACCCGGCCCACGGGCCGGCGTTCCTGACATGCTCTCGCCGTGGAGATCGGACCCGGCACCCGTGCCATCGTCACCGGCGCCTCGAGCGGGATCGGCCGCGCGCTGGCCGAGGCGCTCGCGGCCCGCGGCGCGCACGTCGGCCTCCTGGCCCGCCGCCAGGGCCGGCTCGAGGAGGTCGCCGACGGGCTGCCCGGCGGGCGCGGCCGCCATCCGGTGCTGGCCGCCGACGTCGCCGACCGCGAGGCCGTGCTCGCCGCGGTCGAGCGCTACGTGGAGGCCAAGGGCGGACTGGAGCTCGTGGCCGCCAACGCGGGCCTGACCCACTACGGCCCGTTCGCGCAGCAGCCCGCCGAGCACGTGGTCGCGATGACCGAGGCCAACTGGTACGGGACGGTGTGGACCGTGCAGGCGGCGCTGCCGCACCTGCTGCGCGGCGGGACCGGCCACATCGTCGTCGTCTCCTCGGGCGGGGCGCTGCGGGCGTTCCCGTCGTCGGCCGTCTACAACGCCACGAAGGCGGCCCAGCGGGCGTTCTCGGAGGCGCTGCGCCACGAGCTGGCCGGCACCGGCGTGTCGGTCACCACGGTCTTCCCGGGTGAGATCGCGACGTCGCTGCACGACCACGAGCGCGACACGATGCCCGACTGGTACCGGGGCGCGCAGGCGGCGACGCCCGACGCGCTGGCCGAGAAGATCGTCGCGGCGGTGCGCGACGACCGCCGCGAGCTGCACTACCCGCCGATCGTGCGCGTGCTGGGCGCGGTGCACAACCTGTCGCCGCGGCTCAGCGACGCGATCCTGCGGCGCGTGCGCGGCGAGAGCGCGGCGCCGCGCCGCTGATCAGGCCTCCGGCTGACGTTGGCGCGGGACCTTGGCCAGGCGCTCGGCCAGGGTCGCCAGGCGCGCCTCGGCCGCGTCGACGAACGCGCGCGTGGCCGGCGACAGGCGCGCGCCGCGGCGCCACACGAACGCGAGGTGGTCGTAGATCGGCTCGGCGAACGGCACCCAGCCCAGCCGCCTGGACAGGCTGCGGCCCTGCGCGTTCAGCGTCCCCGCGCTGCCGATCGTCACGCCCAGCCCGTGCGCGGCCAGCTCGAGCGCGACCTCCGGGTCCTCGACGTCGATCGCGGTCTCCAGCACCACGCCGGCGCGCTGGGCCAGCTCGGCGAGCTGGCGGCGGGTCGGGTCCTGAGCGCCGTAGGTCACGTCGTAGAGGATCAGCGGGCCGGCGGCCAGGCGCTCCAGCGTCATCGGCTCGCGCAGGTGCGCCGGGTCGGCCGAGCAGGCGAAGATCTCGTCGCGCATCGCCGGCCGGACCTCCAGGCCCGCGTCGTCGATCGGCAGCACCACGATCCCGGCCTCGAGCTGACCGAGGCGGATCGCCTCCACCACCTCGGAGGAGTTCTGGCCGACGACGCGGATGCGCACCCCGGGATGACGGCGATGGAACGCGCGGACGACCGCCGCGCCGAGGTAGTAGCGCGAGGTGCCGAACGTGCCGAACGCCGCCGTGCCGGCGCGCACGTCGCGCACGTCGGCGACCGCGTCGCGGGCGGCCTCGGCCTCGTCGAGCACCCGCTCGGCGTACGGGCGCAGCGCCTGCCCGGCCTCGGTGAGGACCAGGCCGCGGCCGACGCGGTGGAACAGCGCCACGCCGAGCTCGGCCTCCAGCCGGCGCACCTGCTCCGACAGCGACGGCTGCGCCATGTGGCGCGCCTCGGCGGCGGCCGAGAACGAGCCGTGCTCCACCGCGGCGAGGAAGTAGTCGAGCTGCTGCAGCGTCATAGGCGAAGCCTTGAGGTGATCAAGATGATCAAGGCTACCGCGGGGACGCGGAAATGCCGATCATCCAGGCATGGTCGCCATCATCTCCATCATCGGCGCCACGGTCTTCGGCGGCCTCGCGGCCCGGTACGGCGTGGAGCAGCGCCCCGGGTTCGACGGCGGTCCCGAAGCCCGTTGAGCCCATTCCTGAACCTGCAGCGCGAGCGGCAGGGCGTCCTGCTCTGCCTGCTCGCCGCCGCCGGCTTCGGCGCCATGGCCATCTTCGCCAAGGTCGCCTACGACGCCGGCTTCGACGCCCGCACCCTCCTGCTGCTGCGCTTCGTCGTCGCCGCGGCCCTGCTGTGGCCGATCGTCGCGCTGCGCCGCCCCGCGGTCCCGCCGCTGCGGATCGTCCTCGTCGCCGTCGCGCTCGGCGCGGTCGGCTACGCCGTCCAGGCCGGCGCGTTCTTCGCCAGCCTCGAGCGCATCGACGCCTCCCTCGCCTCGCTCGTCCTGTACGCCTACCCGGCGCTCGTGCTGCTCGGCGCGATCGCCCTCGGGCGCGAGCGGCCCAACGCCGTGCGCGCCATGGCGCTCGGCCTGGCCAGCGCCGGCATCGTGCTCGTCCTCGCCGGCGGCGGGGCCGGCGCCCTCGACGCGACGGGCGTCGCGTTCGCGCTCACCGCGGCGATCGCCTACGCCTCCTACATCCTCGTCGCCGACCGCGCCGTCGCCGGCGTCGACCCGTTCCTGCTCACCGCGATCATCGTCACCGGCGCGGGGGTCACCACCGCCGGCTGGAACGTCGCCGCCGGGATCCCCGACCTGCACGTCGGCGCGTCGGGCTGGGCCGCGCTGGCCGGCGTCGCGATCGTCTCCACCGTCCTGCCCGCCACCGCGTTCCTGCTCGGGCTGCGCCGCGTCGGCGCCGGCACCGCCTCGATCGTGTCGACGATCGAGCCGGTCATCACCGTCGGACTGGCGATGGTCGTCTTCGGCGAGCACCTCACGCCACTGCAGGCCGTCGGCGGCCTCGGCGTCATCGCCGCGGTCGTGATCGTCAACACCCGGCGCGCGCCGCGCCCGGCGCCGGTCACCCTAGACTCGCGCCGTGGCCCTGCCGCTGTCCCCGCCGCTGCTGCCCCAGCTCGCACGCTCACGGAGCACGCTGCCCGAGGGTGACGCCTGGGCCTACGAGCCCAAGTGGGACGGCTTTCGCGCGATCGTCTTCGTCGACGGCGACGACGTCCACCTGCAGTCGCGCAACGGCAAGCCGCTCACGCGCTACTTCCCCGAGCTGACCTTCGCGCCCGGGCGCTTCGTGCTCGACGGCGAGATCGTGATCCTCAACGAGCGCGGCGGGCAGGAGTTCGAGCTGCTCGGCCAGCGCATCCACCCCGCCGCCTCGCGCATCGCGATGCTGGCCGAGACGACGCCGGCGCGGTTCGTCGCCTTCGACCTGCTCGCCCGCGACGACGAGGTGCTGCTGGAGCTGTCGTTCGACGAGCGCCGCGCCGCGCTGGAGCGGCTGGCCGTCGAGCTCGACGGAGCGTTCGACCTGACGCCGTGCGTGCTCGACGCCGACGACGCGCGCCCGTGGCTGCACGGCGCCGAGGGCGTCATCGCCAAGGAGCGCGGCGCGCCCTACAGGCCCGGCGAGCGGACCGGCATGGTGAAGATCAAGCGCGTGCGCACGGTCGACGCGGTCGTGTTCGGCTGGCGTCCGGGCAAGGAGCCCGGCACGGTCGGCTCGCTGATCCTCGGCCTCTACGACGAGGACGGCGACCTGCGCGTCGTCGGCCATTCGTCCGGCTTCAGCGCCAAGGAGAAGCGCGAGCTGCCCGCGAGGCTGAAGCCCTACGAGACCGGCGAGCGCGGCAGCGGGGAGCCGTCGCGCTGGAGCGCGGGGCGCGACCTGGAGTGGATCGCGCTGCGCCCCGAGCTCGTCGTCGAGGTGACCTTCGACCACGTCAGCGACGGACGGATCCGCCACGGCGCCAAGGTGCAGCGCTGGCGCGACGACAAGGATCCGTCCGCCTGCACGGTCGATCAGCTCGACACCTGAGCGGCCGCCGTCGCGCCGCGCGCCGCGCGCCGGTCCTCGAACGCGCACAGCCCGGCCGCCAGGAGCGCCAGCAGGCCGGCCGCCTCCACGACCGTCGACAGGGCGTCGAGCCCGCCGTCGAGGAACACGCTGCCGAGCGTCGCGACCCCGACGGCGTAGGCGAGCTGCACCGTCGTGCTGAGCAGGCCGCTGGCGTCGGGCGCCGCCGCGCCGGGGACCGCGGCCATCACGCGGGTCATCATCGGCGTGAAGCCCGCGCCGAAGCCGGCGCCGGCCACGGCCAGCAGCGGCAGCTCCATCGGAAGGCTCCATCCGCCGGCGCCCATCGCCGCGTACGCGGCCGCGCAGGCGACCAGGCCGCCGGGGACCAGCCAGCGGGCGACCGTCGCGGGGACGGCCGGCATCGCCAGCGACACGACGGCGAACCCGGCCGCGTACGGGACGAAGACCAGCCCGCACTCCAGCGCGCTGTAGCCGCGGCCCTGCTGCAGGTACAGCGTGAGCGCGAGCAGGAACCCGCCGTAGGCGACCATCGTCGCCGCCAGCCCCAGCAGGTTGCGCGTCACCGCCGGGCGGGCGAGCAGCGCCAGGTCGACCACCGGGTCGCGCGTGCGGCGCAGGTGGGCGACGAGCGCGACGCCGGCCGGCACGGCGGCGGCCAGGCACGCCCACGTCCACGCCGCCCAGCCGGCGTCGTGGCCGAACACGAGCGGCACGATCACGAGCAGGACGGCCAGCGCCATGAGCCCGGCGCCCGGCAGGTCCAGCCGGCGGACGGCCGGGCTGCGCGTGTCGGGCAGCGTCAGCCGGCCGACGGCCAGCAGCACGACGCCGATCGGGACGTTGACGAGGAAGACCGGCCGCCACGACGTGCCGGCGACGTCGGCGGACACCAGCGCGCCGCCGAGGACCAGGCCGGCGACGACGCCGGCCGCGACGATCGTCGCGTTCAGGGCCAGCGCCCGCGCGCGGGCCGCGCCGTCGTAGGCGAGCTGGATGACCGCGATCACCTGCGGCGTCATCGCCGCCGCGGCCGCGCCCTGCAGGATGCGGGCGCCGATCAGGACCTCCGGCGTCCAGGCCAGGCCGCACAGCAGCGAGGCCTCGGTGAAGCCGGCCAGGCCGAGGAGGAACAGCCGCCGCTGACCGTGGTCCCCGCCCAGGCGGGCCCCGACGATCAGCAGGGACGCGTAGGCGACCGAGTAGCCGGCGACGATCAGCTGCAGCGCGGCGCCGGACGTGCCGAGGTCGGCCTCGATGGCCGGCGCGGCGACGTTGACGACCGCGACGTCGAGGCTGGCCATGAACGTCCCGACGAGCAGGACCGCCAGCGCCACGACGGGGGAGGTGGTGCGTTGCGTGCTCATGCCGCCGACGGTCCCACCGCCCCGGCGGCGCGTCGATTACCTCCCGGGTAGCGTCCGCACCGCGTCGGCGGTCGCCGCGTCCGCGGGGAAGAACGCCTCGATCGACAGCTCCGCAGCGGTGATGTCGATCGCGGTGCCGAACGTCGTGACCGTCGAGATGAAGGCGAGCTCGCGGTCGCCGTGGCGCAGGCGCAGCGGCACGGCGATCCCGCCGCCGCGCGGCACCTCGGCGTGCCCGGCCTCCAGCGCGGGCGCCGGGTAGCCGCACAGCTCCTCGTGCAGCGAGCGGAGCTGCGGGTCGCCGGTCAGCTCGACCTGGCGGGTGAGGCGCTCGAGCAGGTGCGCGCGCCACTCGGCCAGGTTGACGATGCGCGGCGCCATGCCGTCGGGGTGCAGCGAGACCCGCAGCACGTTCACCGGCGGCGCCAGCAGCTCGGGGGCGACGCCCTCGACCAGGACGGCGATCCCGGCGTTGGCGGCCAGCATCTCCCAGTGGCGGTCCACGACGGCGGCCGGGTAGGGCTCGTGGCCGGTCAGCACCTGCTGGATCGCGTCGCGCACCGGCTCCATGTCGGGGTCCTCCAGGGTCCGCTGCTCGTAGACCGGCGCGTGGCCGGCCGCCATCAGGAGCTGGTTGCGCTCGCGCAGCGGCACCTCGAGGCGCTCGGCGAGCGTCAGGACGAGGCCCGCGCTGGGCCGTGAGCGACCGGTCTCGACGAAGCTCAGGTGGCGCGTGGAGACGCCGGCGTCGAGCGCCAGGTCCATCTGGCTCAGGCGCCGCCGGCGGCGCCAGTCGCGCAGCAGCGGCCCGACGGGCACGCGCACGCTCGTGTCGGTCATGGCCGGACCGTAGCGGCGGCCCCGCGGCGTCTCCATTACCTGCGAGGGAATGGTGCGCGCGCCGGCCGCGCGGGAGCCTGCCGGCCATGACCACCACCACCGCAGCCGCGGCCGTCGAGACGGCGGTCGCCGACTACATCGCCGCCTGGAACGCGACCGACGCCGCCCACCGGCGCGCGCTCGTGGCGCGCGCGTTCGCCGACGACGCCACGTACGTCGACCCGCTGATGACCGGCGAGGGCGCCGAGCGGATCGACGCGATGATCGCCGCCGCCCAGGCGCAGTACCCCGGCCACCGGTTCACGCTGGCCTCCGGCCCGGACGTGCACCACGACCGCGTCCGCTTCACGTGGACGCTCACCGGGCCCGACGGGAGCCCGGTCGCGATCGGCCTCGACGTGGCCACGATCGCCCCCGACGGGCGCCTGCGCGACGTCACCGGCTTCCTCGACGCGCCCGGCGCGTAGCCCCTCCACCGCCCGCCGGGGTGCCCGCGCGGCACCCCGGACGGGGGGCTCCCGGTTGCCCAGGCGGGCACATCCGGGTACACCTGTCCCATGACCGGTCTCGGCATCGCGCTGCTGCTGGCCGGCGTGATCCTCGTCGTCGCCGAGGCGCACGTCGCCGCCGGCGGCGTCCTGGGCGCCCTCGGCGTGGCCGCCGCGGTCGCCGGGACCGTGCTCGCCGTCGACGGCGCCGGCGGCGGGATCGCGCTGAGCATCGTGCTCGCCGCGGTCGTCGCCGTGATCGGCGCCGCGCTGCTGATCGGCGTCGCCCGCACCGTCGGGCGCACGCTGCCCAGACGGGTGCGCAGCGGGCGCGAGGCGATGGTCGGCGAGCGCGGGGTCGCCCGCGCGCCGATCGCCGAGGCGCCCGGCCGCGTGCTCGTCGAGGGGTCGCTGTGGAACGCGCGCAACTGCGACCCCGAGCATCCGATCGAGGCCGGCGACCCCGTCGTCGTCGTCAACGTCGACGGCCTGACCCTGATCGTCCGCCGCGCCGAACCCTGGGAGCTGAACCCATGACCGCCGTCCTCGTCGTCCTCGCGATCATCGTCGCGCTGCTGATCCTGCTCGCGGGCGCCTCGATCCGCATCCTGCGCGAGTACGAGCGCGGCGTGATCTTCCGCCTCGGCCGCCTCATCGACCAGAAGGGCCCGGGGCTCATCCTGCTGATCCCGATCATCGACCGGATGGCCCGCGTCGACCTGCGCACGATCACGATGAACGTGCCGGCCCAGGACGTCATCACGCGCGACAACGTGACCGCGCGCGTGAACGCGGTCGCCTACTTCCGCGTCGTCGACGCCAACCGCTCGGTCACCGAGGTCGAGAACTTCCTGCAGGCGACGTCGCAGATGGCGCAGACCACGCTGCGCTCGGTGCTGGGCAAGGCCGACCTCGACACGCTGCTCGCCGAGCGCGAGCGGCTCAACGAGGAGATCCAGTCGATCATCGACCAGCAGACCGAGCCGTGGGGCGTGAAGGTCACCACGGTCGAGATCAAGGACGTCGAGATCCCGGCGTCGATGCAGTCGGCGATGGCGCGCCAGGCCGAGGCCGAGCGCATCCGGCGCGCGAAGGTCATCGACGCCGAGGGCGAGGCGCAGGCCGCCGACCGCCTCGCGGACGCCGGCGACATCATCGCCCGCAACCCGACGACGCTGCAGCTCCGCTACCTGCAGACGCTGCGCGACATCGGCAACAACGAGAGCACGACCGTCGTCTTCCCGATGCCGATGGACCTGCTCGACCCGCTCATGAAGGCCGCCGGGCGCACCGCCGAGGCGGGGGCCGAGTCGCCCACCGACGACACGCCGCGGCTCGACCCCGCCCCGACCGGGACCGAGCGCTTCGACCGCGAGGTGCCCGACCGCGCGGAGGTCCGCCGCGGCGACGGCGGCGGCACGCCGTAGCCTGCGGCGCGCATGCGCCTGCTGCTCGCGCTCGAGACGCTCGATCCCGCCCCGGTCGCCCGCGGCCTCGTCGCCGCCGGCCTGCCCGATCCCGACGTGCACGACCCCGCCGACGGGCTCGACGTCGCCTTCGACGCGCGCATGCGGGCCGCGTTCGCGCTCGTCGTCGGCGAGCCGCTGCTGGACCGCGGCACGCTCGCGGGGCGCGTCACCGGCGAGCTGGCCACCCGCGCCCGTCAGGCCGGCGTGCCGTGCCACGCGATCGTCGGCGCCGACCGGCTGGACCGGTTCGCCAAGCGCATCCTCGACCTCCAGCACGTGCTCGAGGCGGGCGACGCCGCGGCGCTCGAGGCGGCCGGGGCCGAGCTGGGGCGGCGGCTCGTGACGGATGTCATGCCGGACTGAGGACGCCCTTCACTACCGCACGCGGCGGCCCGCTGCCACGGTGTGGCCATGTCGCTGACCATTCGCAAGCTGATCGCCGCCTGCCTGACGCTGGGGTGGCTGGCCCTGCCGATCGCCGACCTGCTCGGGTCCGGCTCGCCGGCGTGGCGCGTCGCCGTCGTCCTCGCCGCGCTCGGCGCCTGGCTGGCCGTGTGCGCCGCCAACGCGCTCGACGCCCGCTCCGGCGGCGCGCCGGCCGGCCGCACGCTCGCCCTCCTGGCGGCGCTCGCCGCGATCCCGGCGGCGCTGACACTCGCCGACCGCCCGTTGTGGGCGCTGCTGTTCGTCTACGCGGCGATCGCCGGCGCGCTGACCCTCGCCGACGACCGCCTCGGCACGGCCTGGGTGCTGCTCTGCACGGGGCTGTGCGGCGGGCTGCTGCTCGCCGCCGGGGAGCCGGCCGGCGCGGCGCTGGCCCTGGGGGCGACGACGCTGGCGATGGGGTTCCTGCTGTTCGCGCTCGGACGGCTGCTGCGGGCGAACGCCGCGCTGCGCCGGGCGCGCGAGGAGCTCGCCCGCCGGCGGGTCGACGAGGAGCGGCTGCGCTTCGCGCGTGATCTGCACGACATCCTCGGGCACGATCTGTCCGTGGTGGCGCTGAAGGCCCAGCTCGCCCGGCGGCTGATGGACGCCGACCCCGACGCGGCGCGGCGCGAGCTGGCCGACGTCGAGGAGGTCGCCCGCACCGCCCTCCAGGAGGTGCGCGACGCGGTCTCCGGCTACCGGCAGCCGGCGCTGGCCAGCGAGCTCGCCGGCGCCCGCACCGCCCTCGACGCGGCCGGGATCGCCTGCACGGTCGAGCGCCCCGACGCGCCGCTGCCGCCCAGCCGCGAGGCGGTGCTGGCGTGGGGGGTGCGCGAGGCGACGACGAACGTCATCCGCCACAGCGGCGCGCGCCACTGCGCGATCCGGATCGCCGTCGACGACCGCGAGGCGCGGCTCGAGGTCACCGACGACGGCCGCGCCGACGCCGCCGCGGATCCGGACGGCACGGGCCTGCGCGGCCTCACCGAGCGCGCGGCCGACGCCGGCGGCGCCGTGGTCGCCGGACCGCGGCCCGACGGCGGATTCGGGCTGGAGCTGCGCGTCCCGCTGGCGCCCGCCGCATGATCCGGCTCCTCCTCGCCGAGGACCAGGCGATGGTGCGGGGCGCGCTCGCCGCGCTGCTGGAGCTGGAGGACGACCTGACCGTCGCCGCGCAGGTCGCGCGCGGCGACGAGGTCGTCGCGGCGGTCGCCGAGCACGGGGCCGACGTCGTGCTGATGGACATCGAGATGCCCGGCGGCGACGGCATCGCCGCGACCGCCGCGCTCGCCCGCGAGCACCCGGACGTGCGGGTGCTGGTCCTGACCACCTTCGCGCGTCCCGGCTATCTGCGCCGGGCGATGGAGGCGGGGGCGGCCGGCTTCCTGCTCAAGACCGCGCCGGTCGAGGAGCTGGCGGTCGCGATCCGCCGCGTCGCCGCCGGGGAGCGCGTCGTCGACCCGGGGCTGGCGGCGGCCGCGCTCAGCGAGGGCGACAGCCCGCTGACCGAGCGCGAGCGCGAGGTCCTGGCCGCGGCCCGCGGCGGGGACACGATCGCCGCGCTCGCCGCGCGCCTGCACCTGTCGCCGGGGACGGTGCGCAACTACCTGTCGTCGGCGATGGGCAAGGTCGGCGCCCACACCCGCGCGGAGGCGGTGCGGGTCGCGGAGGAGAAGGGCTGGTTGTGATGCCGCGCTCGGCGTCGAGCAACTAGAGTCCGGCGCCGATGTTCCAGCGGATCGTCGCCGCATACGACGGGTCCTCGCTCTCGGAGGCCGCCGTGGCCCTGGCGCTCCGGCTCTCGGCCGGCACGGGCGGGCACGTGACGCTCACGCACGTCCTCGAGGTCCCCGACCACTTCCCGGAGATCCCGGAGACGGCGCCGTCGGTCGAGCGGCTCATCACGCTCGTCGAGGAGGAGTGGACCGCGCGCATGGCCGCGCTCGCCGCCCGAGCGCCCGACGACGCGTCGCTGACCACCGAGGTCATCACCGCCAGCCGCGTCGTCCCGGCCCTGCTCGACCTGCTGCACGACGCCGACGCCGACCTCGTCGTGGCCGGCACGCACGGGACCGGCGCGGTCCGACGGCTGCTCGGCAGCGTCTCCCAGCAGCTCCTCGACCACGCGCCGTGCTCGGTGCTGCTCGTGCGCGACGCGCCCGTCGTCGACCCGCCGATCGTCGTCGCCGCGGTCGACGGCGCGGACATCACGCCCGCGGTGATCGCCGCGGGCGAGGCCGCCGCCACCGCCCTCGACGCCACCCTCGTGGTCGCGCACGTCATCGACGAGCGCATCTCGGCCGTCGCCCGGATCGACGCGACGAACCCCCTGCACGAGATGGCCCGCCGGCGCGGCCGCGACACCCTCGACGCGGCGCTGGCGCACGTCACCCTTCCCGGCGACCGCGTCGACGAGTGCCTGCGCGAGGGCCGTCCCGGCGACGTCATCGCCGGCCTCTGCGCGGAGCGGCGCGCGCGGCTGCTGGTCACCGGCACCCGCGGGCTGCACGGGTTCAAGGGGATGCTGGTCGGCAGCACGGCCCGGGCCCTCGTGCAGGAGGCGCCGTGCCCCGTGCTCGTCGTGCGGCCGCCGGCCCGTGCGGCGGGCGACCCCGCCTGACGTCCGTGCCCTTGGCCACATCGTCGCCGACCGCCCTCGAGATCGCGGAGCCGTGGGCGGCGCCGGCCGACGCGGTGCTGGCGGCGCTGGACAGCGCGCCCGGAGGCCTGACCGACGACGAGGCGCAGCGCCGGCTGGGCGTGCACGGCCCGAACCTGCTCGCGCGCCAGCGCGGCACGCCGTGGCCGATCATCCTGCTGCGCCAGCTCCGCAGCGCGCTCGTCTACGTCCTCCTGATCGCGGCCGCGATCACCCTCGCGCTCGGCGAGGTCGTGGACGCCGCGGTCATCGCGTTCGCGCTGCTGCTGAACACGGTCCTCGGGTTCATCGAGGAGCACCGCGCGGAGCGGTCGTTGGAGGCGCTGCGCAGCCTCGCCCGCGCCCGCGCCCGGGTGCTGCGCGACGGGCGCGAGCGCGAGCTGGACGCCGGCGAGCTCGTCCCCGGCGACGTCGTGCTGCTGGAGGCCGGCGTCAAGGTCCCCGGCGACTGCCGGATCCTGCACGCGACGATGCTCGAGGTCGACGAGTCGCTGCTCACCGGCGAGTCGGCCACGGTCGGCAAGTCGAGCGCCCCGGTCGACGCGGCCGCCGCGGTGGCCGACCGCCACGGCATGGCGTTCATGGGGACGCTCGTCACCCGCGGCCGCGCCCGGGCCGTCGTCACCGCGACCGGGGCGAGCACCGAGCTGGGCCGGATCGCCGGGGCGGTGCAGCGCATCGGCCCCACCGAGACGCCCCTGCAGAAGCGGATGGGCCGCTTCACGCGGCTGGTGGGCCTGTGGGCGCTGAGCTGCTCGCTGATCGGGTTCGCGTTCGGCGCCGCGCACGGCGAGGACCTGACGGAGCTGTTCCGCGCCATGGTCGCGCTCGCGGTCGCGGCCGTGCCGGAGGGCCTGCCGATCGTGCTGACGGTCACGCTCGCGATCAGCGTCGGGCGCATGGCGCGGCGCGGCGCGATCGTGCGCCGGCTGCCCGCGGTCGAGACGCTCGGGAGCTGCACGATCATCGGCTCCGACAAGACCGGCACGCTGACCGAGAACCGGATGACGGTCGAGCGGGTGGTCGCCGGCGGCGTCCGCTACGACGTGTCGGGCGACGGCCACCGCGTGCGCGGGCGGTTCCTGGCCGGCGGCGACCCGGTCGAGGTCGCGCCCGGCATCGCGCTGGAGCTGACCCTGCGCGCCGCCGCGCTCGCCAACGACGGCGCGCTCGGCGCGCCCGCCGGCGACGACGACGAGCCGGCGACGGCCGGCGACCCCACCGAGGTCGCGCTGCTGATCGCCGCGGCCAAGGCGGGCCTGTTCAAGAACGACCTCGAGGAGCGCTACCCGCGCGTCGCCGACATCCCGTTCGACTCCGACCGCCGGTACGCGGCCACGTTCAACCGCGACGGCGATCGCACGATCGTCTTCGTCAAGGGCGCCCCCGAGCAGGTGCTCGACCTGTGCGCCGACGCGCTGGAGCGCCCGCAGCTCGACCGCGAGGCGATCCTCGCCGACGCCCACGCGATGGCCGCCGACGGGCTGCGCGTGCTGGCCGTCGCCCACCGCGACCTCGGCGTGACGGCGCCGACCGACGACGTCGTCCGCGAGCACCCGACCGGGCTCACGTTCCTGGGCCTGACGGCGATGATGGACCCGCCCCGCGAGGGCGTCCGCGACGCCGTGGCGCGATGCCGGCGGGCGGGCATCCGGCCGCTGATGATCACCGGCGACCACGCGGCGACGGCGCTGGCCATCGCGCGCCAGCTCGGCATCGCCGACGACGGCGACCGGGCGATCACCGGCCCCGAGCTCGACGCGCTCGACGACGAGGAGCTCGAGCGGCTCGTCGCCGAGGTCTCGGTCTTCGCGCGCGCCGCGCCCGAGCACAAGCTGCGGCTCGTGCAGGCGCTCCGGCGCCGGGGCGAGGTCGTGGCCGTCACCGGCGACGGCGTCAACGACGCGCCCGCGCTCAAGCAGGCCGACATCGGCGCCGCGATGGGCCGCACGGGCACCGACGCCGCCAAGGAGGCGGCGGACATGGTCATCACCGACGACAACTTCGCGACGGTGTTCGCCGCCGTCGAGGAGGGCCGCGTCGCGTTCGACAACGTCCGCAAGACCGCGTTCTTCCTGATCTCCGGCAACGCCGCCGCCGTCCTCGCGGTGCTGTTCAGCCTCGGCGCCGACCTGGCGCTGCCGTTCCTGGCGGTGCAGCTCCTGTGGCTCAACATCGCCACCAACGGCGTGCAGGACATCGCGCTGGCGTTCGAGCCGGGCGAGAAGCACCTCGTCGACCGGCCGCCGCGGCCGCCCACCGAGGGCATCATCTCCCCGGTCCTGTGGGAACGCACGGTGATCGCCGCGCTGGTGATGGCGGCGGGGACGCTCGTGATGTTCCACCTCGCCGCCGACCGCGTCGGCGTCGACGAGGCGCGCTCGGTCGCGCTGACCACGATGGTCGTCTTCCAGGCGCTGCACGTCGGCAACGCGCGCTCGGAGACGCTGTCGGCGTTCGCCAAGAGCCCGTTCAGCAACCGCTTCCTGTTCGTCGGCACGCTCGGCGCCGTCGCGCTGCACGCCGCCGCGCTCTACCTGCCGGTCACGCAGTACCTCCTCGACCTGGAGCCGATCGCGCTGCGCTCCTGGCTGGAGATCGTGGCGATGTCGCTCACCGTGATCGTCGTGGTCGAGCTGCACAAGGCCGTGCGCCGGCGCTGGCCGATCGGCGGCCGCGCGGCGCGCTGAGGGGCGCCCGCCCGCGCTGTACTACGCTCGCGCCCTCCCGGTGCCCGAGCGTCCCCATCCCCCGTTCAGCCTGACGCTGCCCGGCGCCCGCCGCGCGGTGGTCGTCGGCGCGGGCTCGTTCGGCACCGCCGTCGCGGTGCTGCTCGCGCGTGCCGGGCTGCGCACCACCCTGCAGGCGCGCACGTCCGAGCGGGCCGACCGGCTGCGGCTGGAGCGCGAGAACCGCGTGTACCTGCCCGGCGTCGAGCTGCCGCGCGAGCTGCGCATCGAGACGATCGACGCCGGCCTCCAGCGCGCCGAGCTCGTGTTCCTGGCGGTGCCATCGCGCGGGATCGACGAGGTCATCGGCGGCCTGGAGGCCCACGGGCTGCCGCCGCGGGCCGCGGTCGTGTCGCTGGCCAAGGGCCTCGTGCCGCCCGAGGGGATCGCGCCGACCGTGCTGCTGCGCGCCCGCTTCGGCGCCGACCGGGTCGCCTGCGTCGGCGGCCCCGCGCACGCGCGCGAGATGGTCAGCGAGGGCGCCGGGCTCGTCGCCGCGTCGGGATCGGAGGAGCTGGCGAGCACGCTGGCCGGCGTCTTCACCCGCGCGCGCGTGGTGTGCGAGCAGGCCGACGACCCGGTGGGCGTCGAGCTGGCGGGCGCGGCCAAGAACGCCGCCGCGCTGGCGGCCGGCGCGACCGAGGGCCAGGGCCTCAACGCGGCGGGCGCGGCCGCCGGGCACATCTTCGCCGAGGTGTGGCGCTACGCCGAGGCGCAGGGCGCGCGGCCCGAGTCGTTCATCGGCCTGGCCGGCACCGGCGACCTCGTCGCGACCGCGCTGGCGCCCCAGAGCCGCAACCGCCGCGCCGGCGAGCTGCTGGCCGACGGGGTGCCCAGCGGCGAGATCCCGGGGCGGATCGGGCAGGCGGTCGAGTCGCTGGACCTCGTGCCGCTGCTGGCCCGCGCGCTGGAGCGCGCCGGGGTCGACGCCCCGGTCACCGGCGGCCTGGCGCGGCTCATCGCCGGCGACCTGCCGCTCGACGGGTGGGTCGCGCTCGTGCGCACGACCGTCCCCGCGCCCGCCCGTCGCCGGGGGCGGCCGCGGCCGGGCTTCTGGGCGCGGCTGTGGGCGCGCGTGCGCGGTGGGCGCTAGCTGGTCACCGACGCGTCCTGGGTCGGAGAGACCCTCTATCGCGAAAGCAAGTCGATCACCGTGGTGGCCACGAACACCACACGACCGTGCCGTGGACGCTCGGTGACAACACCCAGCTCCGCGAGCCGGCGGAGCGCCTTCATAGCTCCTTGCGGACTCACGTCGTGACGCGCGGCGACCTGACTAGCACGCAGCACCGGAGTCCCGATCAGCTCGCCCGCGACGCGCTCGGCAACACCAGACACCCTTTCCGCTCTGACGCGCTGGAGGGTTCCCTCCTGCCAGTCGAGCAATCGGTCGACTCGGTCACGAGTCGCGCTCGCGGACGCTTCGACACCTCTCGCGAAGAACTCGACCCATGCGTCCCAGTCTCCAGTGCAGCTGAGGCGGAGAAGCCCGTCCTGGTACTGATCCCTGTGCGCCTCAAACCACGGCGACACGACAAGGATCGGCTCACGCAGAACATTCGCGCGCATCAACTGCAGGACGATCACGAGCCGACCGATCCGTCCATTCCCGTCCGAGAAGGGGTGCAGCGTCTCGAACTGATAGTGAGCCAACGCCGCCTGCACCACAGGTGAGAGATCCTCGGGCGGTTCGTTGACCCAACCCACCCATTCATCGAGTCCGACCCTGAGCTGATCCCCTGGCGGCGGTGGAACGAACCGCGCCTCCTGAATAGGCCGTTCGCGCACACCAATCACGACTTGCCGGTCACGAACGCCGCCCGCATCGCTGTAGGCGCCGGGAGTGCCCTCGACGAGGATCTTCTGCAGGCTGGACAGCAGGCCCGTGGTGAGCGGGCGCTCTCGAACCCAACCGAACGCCTCTTCGGCGGCTACGACGTAGTTGAGGATCTCGCGAACCTCAAGCGACGCACGCCCCCGGTTCTCGAGCTCGGATTCCAAGACCTCTTCGATTGGAGCAAACGTGCCTTCCAGCGCACTCGTGCTCTGCGCCTCTCGCCTGAGCGACGGCTGGCGCAGTAGAGAAGGCTCAGGTATTTGACGAGCGGCTTGGTCGAGGCGTGCCAGCGCCGCCTCGGCCCTCGCCACCGCAGTCCAGGTTGCGGAGCGAAGCGACACATCCCTCGGAAGCGGGGCGGCGAGGTATGCCCAGTGGTTGTAGTGCTCACCGGTGCGCTCGTCCGAGCCGGTGATCGGGATCAACTCACCGATCGGACTGGCACGCAGGGCGTCAAGATCCATATGCCAACTTCAGAGGGGGACAGGTTGTATTCCACGCTGTACCCCAACTGTAGTTGTTGTTCGGCCAGCTATACCAACCATTTGCCGCCGAGAGTTACATCCGGCTCCCAGAAAGGTCGGACGGAAGGCTGCTGGGATGGTTGGCCGCGCGGACCAACGTTGCCGAACCAACGAGGTCAGCCGCCGGCGAGCGTCGTCACGATCGCCTCGTAGACGCCGGCGCCGTAGCCGTCCTCGGCGATGCGCACGTTCCCGGCGCGGGCGGCGGCCTCGCGCAGCGTCGGGTCGCGCTCCAGCGCGTTGGCCACCAGCCAGAACGTGCCGACCGCGGTGTGCAGCGTGAGGTCCTCGCGCGAGTCGCCGACGCCGATCGTCTCCTCGGGCGCGTAGCCGCGCATCCGCATGTGGCGGGCGACCGCGCCGGCCTTGGACGCCTGCGCCGGGACGAGGTGGTAGACGCGCAGGGCCGGCAGGTCGGCCAGCGCGGGCGAGCGGCGGTGGGCGGCGCCGTTGTCGACCAGCCGCAGGTCGTCGTGGCCGTGCTCACGCAGCAGCGCCTCGGCCTCGAACGGATCGACGAGCCCGCGGAACAGGTGCGAGACCTCGCGGTCGCGATGCCACGGCTCGTGGTACTCCAGCCGGCCCGCGTAGCGGTCCAGCAGCAGGTCGGGCGCGCCCGACGCGCGGATCTGCTCGTGGATCGTGCCGGCGTCGCCGGGCACGAGGTCGCCGGTGTTCCAGTAGCGGTCGCCGTCGACGTGCAGGCCCGCGCCCGCCTCGAAGATGTAGGCCGGCTGCCCGAGCAGACGGGCGTCCTCGAACACCTGCGCGGCGCGGCGGCCGGAGACGAGCACGATCTCCACGCCGGCGCGCAGGCACGCCTCGACCGCGCGCGGCCCGGCCATCGACGGGTTGCCCTCGCCGTCGTGGAACAGCGACGCGCCGCGGCCCAGCAGCGTGCCGTCGAGGTCGAGGTAGGCGCAGCGCAGGCGGCTCACGGGCCCGCACGGTAGCTTCGGAGGGTGCCCAGCCGCTCCTTCCTCACGCCCGGCGGCCCCGTCGAGATCGGGACCCGCCCGCTGCTGATGGGGATCGTGAACGCGACGCCCAACTCGTTCTCCGACGGCGGCGAGCTGCGCACGCTCGAGGACCGGGTCGCCCGCGCGCGGGAGCTCGTCGCCGACGGCGCGGACCTGATCGACGTCGGCGGCCAGTCGGGCGTGACGAACGAGCCGGAGATCCCCGCCGAGCTGGAGGCCGAGCGGGTCGTGCCCCTCGTCGCGGCGCTGGCGGCCGAGGGGATCGTCGTGTCGGTCGACACCTACCGGCCGCAGGTGGCCGCCGCGGCGCTCGACGCCGGCGCGAGCGTGATCAACGACGTCAGCGGCCTGCTGTACCCGGAGGTCGCGGCGCTGTGCGCGCGCGCGGGCGCAGGGCTCGTCGTGATGCACACGCGCACGCCGCCGAAGGTGCGCCGGGACGACCCCGCGCTCTACGACGACGTGACCGCCGACGTCGTCGCCTTCCTGCGCGAGCGGATCGCGGTCGCCGGCGAGCAGGGCCTCGGCGCCGAGCACGTGATCGTCGACCCGGGCCCCGACTTCGCCAAGACGCCCGCCCAGACCGTCGCGGTGCTGCGCGAGCTCGGCCGCGTCGACGCGCTCGGGCGGCCGGTGCTGCTGGCGCTGTCGCGCAAGGACTTCATCGGCGCGATCACCGGGCGGCGCCCCCGCGAGCGCCTCGCGGGGACGCTCGCCGCGATCGCCGCGCTGCACGGCCCGCCCGGCCGGATCCTGCGCGTCCACGACGTCGCCGCCGTGCGCGACCTGCTCGACGTGCTCGCGGTGCTGCGCGGCGACGCCGAGCTCGCGCCCGAGGCGGTGCTGGCCGAGGACCTGCGGCGCGAGCCGCCGGGCGCATGAGCCGGGTGGCGGCCGAGCCCTGGGCGGCGCTGCTCGACGGCGGCCGCGCCGACGGGCGCCTCGTGCGCGAGGCGTACGAGGGCGCGCGGCGCGCCGTGCTCGTCGACCCGCCGCCGCTGCACCCGGCGCTCATGGAGACGCTGCCGCCCGACGGCCTGTACGCGCACCAGGCGCACGCGGTGCAGGCCGCGATGGAGCGGCCGTTCATCGTCACCACCGGCACCGCGTCGGGGAAGTCGATGTGCTTCAACCTGCCGACGCTGAACCAGCTCCTGTCGGTGCCGACGAGCCGCGCGCTGTACCTGTACCCGACGAAGGCGCTGGCCCAGGACCAGGCGCGGGCGCTGAACGCGTTCGGCCTGGGCAACCGCGTGCGCCCGGCGATCTACGACGGCGACACGCCGCGCGAGGCGCGCCGGGCGATCCGCCGCAACGCGAACGTCGTCCTCACGAACCCCGACATGCTGCACGTCGGGATCCTCCCCAACCACGGCGCGTGGGCGGACTTCCTCACGCGCCTGGACGTGGTGGTCGTCGACGAGGCGCACGTGTACCGCGGCGTGTTCGGCTCGCACGTCGCCAACGTGCTGCGGCGGCTGCGGCGGGTCGCCGCCGCGTACGGCAGCGAGCCGCGGTTCATGCTCGCGTCGGCGACGATCGCCAACCCGGTCGAGCTGGCGCAGCGGCTGACCGGCTTCGACGACGTCGAGCTGGTCGACGACGACGGGTCGCCGTCGGCGCCGCGGCGGATCGCGATGTGGAACCCGCCGATCGTCGACGAGGCGACCGCGCAGCGGGCCAGCGCGATCGGCGAGGCGGCGGCGCTGCTGCGCGACCTCGTCGTCGCCGGCGCGCGGACGATCTGCTTCATCAAGTCGCGCAAGGCGGTCGAGCTCGTCAGCCGGATCGTCACCGGCCTGGTCGCCGACGAGGACCCGGCGCTCGCCGACGCCGTCGAGCCCTACCGCGCCGGCTACACGCCGCAGCAGCGCCGCGACGTCGAGGCGCGGCTGATGCGCGGCGAGCTGCGCTGCGTCGTCACCACCGACGCCCTGGAGCTCGGCATCGACATCGGCGCGCTCGACGCGTGCGTCGTCGTCACGTTCCCGGGCACGGTCGCCTCGCTGCGCCAGATGTGGGGGCGGGCCGGCCGCCGCCGCGCCGGGCTGGCCGTGTACGTCGCCGGCGAGGACGCGCTGGACCAGTTCTTCTGCCGCCACCCCGACGAGTTCCTCGGCCGGCCGGTCGAGGCGGCGATCCTCGACCACGAGAACGAGGAGATCCACCGCGCCCACCTCGTGTGCGCCGCGCACGAGGGGCCGCTGAGCCCGCTCGACGCCGACGTGCTCGGGCCGCGCTGGCGCGAGCACGCGCAGGCGCTCGTGACCCAGGGCGTCCTCGTCGAGCGGCGCGGCACGTTCGCGCTGCGCGCCCCCGAGGACTTCCCGGCCGCGCGCGTCTCCCTGCGCTCGGCCTCGCCGGACTCGTTCGCGGTCGTCGACGTCACGTCGGGCGAGCTGCTGGGGACGGTCGAGGCCGCCCGCGCGTACTCGACCACCCACCAGGGCGCGATCTACCTGCACCAGGCGCGCTCCTACGAGGTGCTCGAGCTCGACCTGCAGTCGCGCCGCGCGCTCGTGGAGCCGTTCGACGGCGACTGGTACACGCAGCCCAAGCGCGAGACCCAGACCGAGATCCTGCGCCTGCTCGACCGCCGGGAGGCGATGGGCGTGACGCTCTCCTACGGCGAGGTGCGCGTGACCGACACGGTGATCGCCTACCAGCGCAAGCGCCTG
>Ga0180220_1000369_pt1 | contig 54797 bp, 79 predicted proteins | sample eDN5th37CBELigBY_FD_151335 | JGI IMG/M metagenome (GOLD analysis project Ga0180220, IMG submission 151335) | Enriched backyard soil microbial communities from Emeryville, California, USA - eDNA 5th pass 37_C BE-Lig BY (version 2) (version 2) | ecosystem: Environmental > Terrestrial > Soil >...
CGCATCAGGCCTTCGCGCGCCAGCGCCTCCAGGACCAGCAGCTTGCGCAGCGGCAGATCGTTCGTGGGCGCCCATCGATGCCGCGCTATGCGGCCCTGCGCGAAATTCAGCAGGCCTTGCCGCATGGATTCCCGCGCCCCCTCGGGCATGGCGAAATCCAAGCCCAGGGAGCGGGCTTCATGGCTGGCCGCCAGCAGGTAGGCCGTAAGCACTTCGCTGCCCTGCCGCGCCCCCGGGAAATAAGACGCCAGGCCATCTTCATCGAGATAGTCGGGCAGCCTGCGCATGAGATCGCGCCACTGTTCCATGCTGCGCATCCCTATGGCGCGCGAACCCAGTTGCTCCAGGCAGGTGTATTCATAGTCCTTGAACCACTGCACCACGCCCGGCAGGCTGCCGCCCAGGGACGATTGCAGGTAGACCTCCAGCCCGCCCCGCGGCGCGCCGTCGCCCAGCCGCAGCGCCCCTTGCGGAGCCGCGAACGAAAGATGCATCGGGTTCGATTCGTCGACGGCCTGCAGGGCCGCCTGATGCACGGCAATGGGAACGCTGGGCGCCAGCGCCTGATGCACCACCAGCCTGTCGCCCGCGCCCTCGCCTTCCACCTCGCTGGCTTCCAGCGTCCACGTCAGCTCGGCGTCCGAATCGGGCTGTTCGGCCTGCGGCGCGGTCAGCTCCCAGAACAGCGTCTCGGCCTTGCCGGCCGCCACGGGGACCGTGCGAGGCTCCAGCGTACCGTCCGGCAGCCCGCTTCCCGCGTAACCGGCCTGCACCCGCAGCCGCATGTCGCGCTCGGTGGTGTTGCGCACGGTGACCGAGGCGCGATAGCGGTCGCCTTCGCGCACCAGCGCGGGCAGGCCCGAAATCACCTGCACATCCTGTGTCGTGGCAATCGTGGCCTGGCCTTCGCCAAAGCGGGCGACGCCTTCGTCGGCCAGGGCCACCAGCCGGAAAGAGGTGATGGCGTCGTTCAGAGGCACGACGAGGCTGGCCCGGCCCTGGGCGTCCAGTTGCACATCGGGCTGCCACAGCAGCAAGGTGTCCAGCAGCTCGCGCGTCGGGCTCTTGCCGCCCCCGCCGCCGGCGGGCAGCGCCTTGCGCCCGTAATGGCGGCGGCCCACCACCTGGCTCTGGCCGGTCGCGGTCTGGACACCGTAGCTGCGGCGCGGATGCATGGCCTCGAGCAGCTTCCAGCTGTCGTTGGCGGCCAACTCGAGCAAAGCCTCGTCCACGGCGGCGAAAGCCACTTGGCCATGCGCCGCCGGCGTGCCGTCGGCCGTGGTCACCTGGATGTCCACCTTCGCCTCGTCCCGGACCTGATAGCGCCGCTTGTCCGGCTTCACCTCGACCTTGAGGCCGCCGCCACCGTCATTGACGCGGATCTCGGCCAGGCCGAAGCGGAAAGCGGGCTTGGAAAGGTCGATCAGCGCCGACGGGGCCTGATACTCCCTGCCCTCCTGGAAGGCGCTGAACCAGGCCGAGGGCTGCTTCCAGCCCCACGAGAAAAACGAATACCACGGCACCTCGTGCAAGCGGCCGCGCAACACCAGCACCGACACATAGACGTTGGGCCTCCACTCGGCGCGCACCGGGACGCGGATGCGCGGATCGCTGCCTTCCAGCTCCACCACGCTGGACGACAGCACCCCTTCGCGCTCGACGGCCACCAGCGCGGTTGCATGGCGGAAGGGCATGCGCACCTGAAACTCGGCCGTTTCACCCGGTTCATAGACTTTCTTGCCCGGAATGACGTCGATGCGGTCGTCGTTGCCCGCGTCGAACCACAGGTCTTCGCCTCCCATGACCCAGACCGTCGTCGCGGCCTCGCTATGCCGGCCCTCGTCGTCTGCTACGCTCGCGATCAGTTCGATCGACCCGGACCGGTCGAAGCTCGTTTCGCATCGCAAGAGCCCCTGCTTGTCCGTCTTTCCTTCGCACACCTGGCCGAGATCGGTCGAACGCGTGTGATGCTCATAGCTGTAGAAGCCGCCCACCATGCGCTGGCGAGTGGAGTAAGTGGTGCGCGCCACGGCGCGGATGCTGACAGGCATGCCGGCCTGCGGCCGTCCGTCCGGAGAAAGCGCCACCGCATCCACCGAGACCGGCTTGCCTTGCTGCGCCCAGCTTCCGCCGCGCACGCCGGCCACGATACTCGCCGGCCAAGCCGTGACGGCCTGGCTGAGGGTCTGGACCTGTCCGTTCGGGTCGGCAAAGCTGGCTTCGAAGCGCAATTCACTGGCGCGCGAAATCTCGGGTATGGCGTCGAGCTTCACGCGCGCCGCGCCCTGTTCGTCCAGCGTCACGGCCTGCTTGTCGAGGAACAGGCGCTGGTCGGCGTCCTCGGGTGAATCGGACGTCCCGCCTTCCGCGCCGGAGGGAGGCGCGAAGGAGTAGTCGTCGTAGTCGCCATAGCTCAGATACTTGTCCCGCCGCACCGCCGAAAGGCTGACGGGCAGCTTGGCCGCCGGACCGCCCGACACGTAGCCGATCTGCAGATCGGCGTTCAGCACTGTCGGCGCCACGAGCTGGGAAGCGCCATCTCCCCGGCTGATCTTCAGGCTGCCCGCCAATACCGGCAGCTTGAACTCCTCGACCCGGAAGCTGCCGTCGGGCATCGCGTAGTCATCGCCTTTTTGCAAGGTGACGCTGTAGTCGCCCAGCTTGGCTGAGCGCGTCAATTGGAATTCGCTGCGGGCGCTCAGGCCGCCCGAGGGCGTTTTCTCCCAAGTGAGTTTCTCTTCGTGGCTTTGACCCGAGCCCTCATGCACGATGACCAGCTTGTCCGGCAGCTGGTCCGGATCGGGCAATGCCAGGCCGTCACGCGTCTGCACCCGCGCGAAGTGCTTCATCGAGACCGTTTCGCCCGCCCGGAACAGACTGCGGTCGAACACCGTATGGGTGACCACCGTGGGCGCCGGCTGCATGTCGGTCGGGACATTGAAGCGCCACGACTCCATGCCTGCATTCCAGTCGGACAGCACAAAGGCGAAGTCGTCCTTGCCGCGCGCCAGCTCGTGCTCCTTCGGAATGCGGGCGGATACATACAGGCCGCTCAAGCCTGTATCGCTGCAATAATCGGGACTGTCCAGCGCGCCTTCATGGTGCCAGAGCCCGGCGGCGTCGGTACGGCCCTCGGCCAGAAGCCGGCCCGAACAATCCAGGACGCGAATCTCGGCATCGCGCACGACCCGCCCTTCGTCCAGGGTGCTTACCCACACCAGTGCATCGTCGCGCCCCTGCTTCAGATGCACGCCCAGATTGGTGACCAGCACCGCGCTGCGCACGTACATGGGCCGTTCGTCGCCCAGCAGAGCCCCGCCCAGCCGCGCGGACTCGACCTCCAGCACATGAAAGCCAGGCTCGGCGACCGGTACGCCGATCACTTCCAACGGCCGGTCATCGCCCTGCTGGGCGCCGGGCAGCGTCAGGGCGCGCACGCCGTCGCGGTCGCGCAGCACCGAATAGCCTCGCACGTCCAGCGCATCGTCGCCGCCCTCGCCCGGTTCGTCTCCGTCCAGAATCCGGCCTATCTGCTGCCTGGTCCATCGCCCCCCATCCAGGCGCTGAAGACCGGCATACCAGCGCAGGACTTCCTCGTCGTCGCCCGGCACATAGTCCCGCACCGTTCCCAACGGCCTGGACAGGTCCCTGGCCAGCAGTTCCCGCTCGACATTGCGGACGGTGAGCGGCACCGTGGGCGAATGATCGTCTTCGTCGACACCGGGCGGCACGTTGGCAAAACGCTCGATGGTGCCGAAGGTGCCGGACGAGAACTTGACCAAAGAGGGATAGGCGGCCGTCCGCAGCGACAAGGGCAATTGATCCGTATTGCCCAGCGGCCGGCCGGCGTCGTCCCGAAGGTCGTCCGGCAGCACGAGCTGCAATTCGGACTCCGGTTCGAAGGGGCCCGAAAACACCAGGCGCTGCGTGCTGGTTTGCGCGTCTCCTTCGTCCGGCCGATCGGGTTCGATTTCCTTGCCTGCACTGCGCAGTCGCACGCGGCTTGCCAGCTCGGCCGGCACCGGCGCGTTGAACAGCACCACGATCGGCAGCACCGGCGTGCAGGGCGCATTGGCGTTCTCCCGCTGGCAGCTGGTCGACACCTGGAACGGTGGACGCACCTTGAAATCGAAAGTCTGCGCCTGCGTGGACGCCACGCCGCTCGATGCCGCCACCCCTTTTCCGATCACCAGCCGAAGCCGTGCTTCGGCCGGCAGCAAGCGTTTGCATTGCAGCAGTTGAACCGCCTGATCGTCCATCGAATCGCCCATGTAGGCCGCCTCGAGGATGGCCTTGCGTTGCGCCGGGTCATCCACCAGGCGCACGGGAACGGCCTCGCCCAGGCCTTCGACCGTGCAGTGCGCATTGGCCTGCAATGTTTGCGTGTCGACCGCCCCGTTGAATTGCAGCAGAAAGACCTGGTCCTCGTCGACGGTGTCGCCATAGGGCCGCCTGGACACGACATGCGGCCCGCCGGTTGCAAAAGTGAAGGAAGTCTTGCCCGTGACGGCTTGGCCGCCCAGCGTGCGAAAGCCCGCATCGACGCTGGCGGTGCATGTGACTCCCGGCCCCGGCGCCGTCCTGAATACATAGGTCCAGTTCTTGGCGTCGGTCCATCGTCCGTCGCCGACCAGGGACTCGTCGTCGCATGCGACGCGCAGCGGCGCCGGCGCGGCGGCGTCTCCGAAGGCGACCACGTCCTGATCGAACGTGGCCTTGACGCTTTCTATCGTTGCAACCGTGCCCTGAGGAGAAAAATGCGAGATGTGCGCCGCATGGACCGGCACCGCCATCGACAACAGCCACAACGCTATCACGCCACGTCCCTTCATGATCTTCCTTTGGTAGTGAGCAATGGACACATCGCAGTGTACTCAAAGCAGTTCCCGGGAAGAAGGGTCGGCACCCAGCGGAACGCGGCATGGAAGCAAGCCGCCTCCAATCCTTACCCAAGGTAACATTTCATCGGTTGGCGGCGTTGTACCGTAAAAAGAAGTGCGGCCGGCATCCCGCCGCCGCAGGGGATAATAAGGAAAGAGCCATGAACATTTTCGAAGCCCTTCGCCAAAGCCACGAACTTCAACGCGATCTTGCGGCGCAATTGCTGAAGACCAGTGGCGAATCTCCCGAGCGCTCCAACCTCTTCGACAACTACAAGACCGTGCTGACCGCGCACGCCACCGCCGAAGAGCGCCACTTCTACATTCCCATCATGGACGACGACTCCGGCGTGGAGGTCGCCCGCCACGGCATCGCCGAACACCACGAGATAGACGAACTGATAGAGCAGCTGGAAGAGACCGAGCCTTCCAGTCCGTCATGGCTGTCGCTGGCCAAGAAACTGGCCGACAAGGTGCATCATCATCTGGACGAGGAAGAACAGCGTTTTTTCCAGATGGCCGGCAAGATCCTGAGCGAAAAACAAAAGAAAGCCCTGGTCGAACCGTATCTGGAGGAGTATCAAAAAGGCCTCGAAGCCTGACCGCCGCCTCAGGGCCGTTCGCCCTCGTCGTACTCGGTATCGCTGAACATCTCGCGCAGCGTGCGGGGCCTGTCCTCGTGCTCGGGCAGCGACGTCAGGCGCAATTGGCCCAAGGCGGATTCGTCATCCTCGCTCAAGGGCTGGGGCAGCAGCCAAAAAACGCTCATGCGCCGCTGATGCAGCTGCTGTGCATGAAAAAGCAGTCGTCTCAAATCGGATTCTCCTTATATTGATGCCCATACCGTAGCACATGACGATGACAGACTGCCTTACCTGCGGGTATGCCGTCGCATCAGATAAAGAGTGTCTGCAGCAGACGACAAAAAGGCCAACCCCGAAGAGCTGGCCCAAATGCCCGATATGACTGGTGCCCCCCCCGTGAGTCGAACACGGCACCAACGGATTATGAGTCTTGCCCTCTATAAAAAGGCATAAATACAATCCCTTTTAAATCAATCGATTACAGCGCCAGCCAGTACTGTATCACATCACCAAATCGATCTTTTTACCCCTTTTTCTGCCTTCTTGTGACACAAATCTGGCACAAGGAATTGAGCCGTTGCTACATTCTCGCCCGCCACCGAGCGGGCTTTTTTGGGTTATAAATACTGTACATATATACAGTTTATCGGCACCATGAAAGTCACTATTGTCCGCACCCATCGCCTCGGCCAGCTACTCCCGGAACGTGAATGGGGCCCTCCCGTTCCAGGTCCAGTTCTAATGTATTGGATGCGACACCCAGAACTGAACAGGGGCCCTGGCCGCCTGAAGGTCATTCGCCGCGGACATTTCGGGAAGGATGAGGAGTCGCCGATCCCAGAGCTACACGATCCGGAAATGCTGGCGTTCATGAGCGACCGCGTTCTGTCGGTAAGGGGTTTTGAGGAAATTGAGGGCCGCCGTTATTATCAGACTTGGAGAATCTTCTTCGGGGATTGATCATGTGCGGACGGATCAAGCAAGAACGCTCGGCATTCGACTACATGGAGACGCTGCGCACCAACGTGGGCACGATTCTCGATCCAGAGCCTGGCCTGAAATACAACGTGCCGCCCGGCACCAGGCCTATGGTCTTGCATCGGCTCGCCGATGGTGCTCAGGGAGTTAACCGGCTGTTCTGGGGCTACAAGCCGCCCTGGTACAAGCGGGGCCCGGCCTCGAATGCCCGCCTGGATACTGTTCTCAAGGGCTCGTCCTTCTGGAAGCCCCTGCTCTCTCGGCGAATCATAGTGCCCGCGGACGGCTGGTACGAATGGACCGGCGAAAAGGGCGACAAGCAGCCCTGGTACATCAACCCCAAGGACGGCGAGCCGATCCTTATGGCTGGCCTCACCGCTTGGCTTCCTGGGCGTGAGGTGCTCGCCGAGAACGGCTTCGCGGTCGTCACAGACGATGCTGCGGGCGGCATGATCGATATCCACGACCGGCGCCCTATTTGCCTCACGCCTGACGATGCGCGGGCGTGGATTGATCCTGACGTGTCGGTCGACGAGGCGCTCCAGCTACTGTCAACGCCAAGGCCCGAATCGGCCTTTCAATGGTGGGCGGTGACGCGGAAGATGGGTAGCAGCAAGTATCAACTGCCGGATGCAAGCGAACCGGTAGGTTTATGATCGCCCCGCAGACTTAGGCTGCGTCGAGCGTTCGTTCCTTGTGCAGTTGTTGCATCGCCTCAAGACTTGCACCACTGCCGACCAGCCGCGAAGGATCGCCGCTCTGCCACAGCTCATAATGCCACGTGCCCTGCAGCTTGACACGACAGATCGTCCAGCCAGGAGGACCGATCCAGTAATAGTCGTTCATTGGGCGCCAATCCGAATTGGCCATCTTGCACACCTTGTTCGTATCGCTTGGCTCGGATTTTAGCGTGAAGACGAGGGCTTTTCGCGACGGATCTGGCGTGCCGGCTTATCCGCCCTCAGGCCTCGGAAGGTGGAATGCCGGATGTGTCCCGACGGCGTCCATTCCCCGAACGACACTTCGGCAACCATCTTCGGCTCTACCCAGTGCACGCCCTTCTTGGGAATCTTCGTCGATGCCGGGAATGGCTTTTTCGTCGTCTCGATAGAATCCAACTTGGCACGCAGGTCTACCAGCAGCTCTGTGTCAAAACCCGTCCCCACGTTGCCCGCATACTGCAGTTCGCCAGCTTTATCGAAGACGCCCAGCAGCAAAGAGCCAAAGCCGGACCGTGAGCCTTCTGGATCGGTGAATCCGCCGATCACAAATTCCTGCCGGAGGCTGCATTTAAGCTTGATCCAGTCGTCCGAGCGCCGCGACACGTAGCGCGACCCTTTGCGCTTGCCGATGATGCCCTCCAGGCCCAACTCACACGCGGAGCCGATCAAATCGTGGATGTCTCCATCCAGCGCCGCGCTGAAACGCACGGCATCCGAACCGTCGCCCAGCACGTCGGCCAGCCTGGCCCTGCGCTCGATGAGTGGCAGGCCCCGCAAGTCCTCGCCGGCACAATATGGCACATCGAACAGATAATAGATGATGCTGCGCGGCTTACTGACATCAAAAGCCAGCTGCAGCAGATTGAAGCTCGGCTTTCCCTCGTCGTTCAGCACGACGATTTCACCGTCGTACCAGCCGTCGGGCAGCTTCAGGGCGCGCAGTTCTTTCTCGAGCGGGCGCAGCCTGGCCGTCCAGTCGTTTCCGTTGCGGGTGAAAAGCTGGGCCGCCTTGCGCTCAATGCGCGCAAGCAGTCGATAGCCGTCGAATTTGATCTCGTACAGCCAATCGTCGCCGGCGGGCGGCCGAGCTACTAGGGTGGCGAGCTCGGGTTTGAGCGTCGCCGGAAGTGCGATCATTGCCGAATACCACTTAGGTACTTCTCAACGTCTTCCGCGTAGGTTCCGGCTGCTTGCACCGCGGCCTTGAGCTCGTCACGGCTACAACCAAATTTTTCGCTCCAGTAGCGCAGCTCCCAGTCTTGGCTGACGTCGATGCGGTTACGGTCCTGGCCGCCGCGGTCTTGTAGGTTGTCGCTCATGTCTGCGCTCTCCAGAATTTAGGGTGGCATGCAGCCAGCAAACTTTGTTCCTACCCCGGCCACGCGCCGACCACAGACTGATGTCGCGCCTTGCACTGGGCATACAGGAAAGCTAGGTCAATATAAGCCTCGGCAAGCGCATCCCAGTCATGAGAAGCAAACGCCGGAATATCAGGGCACGGCGCGGACAGATTGGCCGGCAGTTCTGGCGCGCTCGATGCCGTCCTGTATTGTGCGCAGCCGCCCATCGTCAATACGACAGTCAGCAGGCAAAGGAGCCTCGACAGCCTTGGTTCGGTATTCGGTAATAACTTGCGGCTTGGCACTTTCCAGCTCCTCAATGTAATCCTGCAGGATTGCGATGCTGTCATTGACCCGCTTGATATCAGCCTTGTATTGCTCGGCGGCGGCCAACTGGGCGGCCGTTTCGGTGTCCTTTACGCCCTGGGCATACTGGTAGCGGCCATAACCCCAGATGGCAGCCACCAGCAAAGCCAGCCCGGCGGCGCCCAATAAGTACTTGTTGACCAGCAGATTGATCATTCCAGCCTCAAATTCTTCACCGGCTTGACTTCGGTTATCTTGATGTTGGCCTGAGCCGCGTTCTTGGCGGCACCCTGGGCCGTTGTCGCCGCTGTGCGGGCCGTAGTGGCAGCGGTCTTGGCCGTCTGGGAGGCTTCCTCGGCTACGGAAAGCAGCCGCCCAAGCGCGTCGGAGATCTCGTCCATGTCCTGAGCAAGCACCTCAAGCTTCTGGCGATTTATGCCGCGCTCACGGCTGACGTCCGCCTCCAGGCGGGACACCTGACGCTCGTAGGCCTTTTGCTGGCGCGAAAGCGAAGAGTCGTAGTGCCAGGAGCCATATCCCATTCCCAGCAGCGCGCCGGACAGGAAAATGCCCGCTACGGCGAAAATGAACTTGTACCGTCCGGCTAGATGCCGGAGTCTGCAGATGGTTTCACGCATTGCGCTCTCCTGCCATGGCGTTTATCTGGTTGGTCAACGCCTCAATCTTGGCGTTGGCTACCTCCAACTGGTAGGCCATGACCGTCAGCTGCGCCTTTACGTCGGCCAGCTCCTTAAACAGTGCATCGGCCCGGTCTTCGGCGTCGTCGGCCCTCTTCAAGGCCCGGTCACGCTCGACCATTACCTGTGCCAGCAAGCCAGATTCGGTCCGCCCTTGGACCACCTGTGTGTCCACCGACTGTTTCATCAGTGGCCACAGCAGTCGAATGGCGAAGAAGCCCACAGGCACGCCAATGACGTACATCCATGTTGGTATTCCTTCCAGTGCTTCCGGCATCTTCACCCCAGTTCCTTGATTGCTAGTTCGTATCGACGCTGGCGGTCTGCCATGCCGTTGTATCCACCGTTCACGCGTCGCGTGACCGCTCGAAAGTCGCCTGTATCGGCCAGCTCATTCAATCCATTGTTCGCCCACCACCAGGCCGAAGCCCGCGCCGCATATTCCGGCTCTTCAAGCAACTGAGGATGGCTCACGAAATCCACCCCAAGCCCTTTGGAGACAGCTTCGTAGTTGGCTCGTCCCGTGATCTGTATCAACCCTCGCCCTCGATACCGGGATCCGTCGCCGGGCCGGGTATTGCCCAGATCGGCCCTGCCCTCGTAACGCTGCTGCGCTGGCGTCGGCCCCCAAATCTCCCGGGCGTGCACGAAATCGCCTGATTCGTGCCCGATGGTGGCCAGGAACATCGCCGATCGGTACGGCGAGACGATGGCGAACTCGAACATGGCGCGCTCGACGGGGTCGTACCATCGGTCCGCCAAGGCCGTACTGAGCCCGGTGGCCGCTCTGAATTGGTCTTTGGTCATGGGCTATACGTAAAAAAGCCCTCCGGAGAGGGCGGCTTTCAGGATTAGCGCGGTGGTGTCAAGGCGGTGATGCGCAAAATCGATGTATCTCTTAAAATTCTGGACACAAAATAAAACAAGGGCGGCGCATCGCTGTGTCGACGAGAAGTGTTATTTAGCTCTTACGAATATATTTTTCTTTTTCTGCCGATCACTTTTTTCGCATACTTCGGGCTTAACCGCCTGGGGCTGGAAATTATCGGCAAGGTATGGCTCGTCGCTGCAAGCCTTTTTTTTTACGCGTGGTTCAACATTTACTATCTGCCAATTCTGTTGGGCACTGTAATAGTCAATTTTGGATTCGGAATAGCCTTATCGAAAGCTAATTGGAGGTCATCAACGCGCAAACTGGTCTTGATATTGGGCATCGTTTTTAATATTGCTTTGCTCGGGTACTTCAAGTACGCCGACTTTCTCATCAAGAACTACAACGCGCTGACGGGGAGTAGCGTACCTCTACTGCATATCCTCCTTCCGCTCGCCTTGAGTTTTGTAACTTTTCAGATGATCGCGTTCTTGGTCGACAGCTACAACCATAAAGTTAAGGAATACAGCCCTCTCACGTTTACCCTATTTGCGTCGTTCTTCCCCCAGCAAATCGCCGGGCCAATCGTTCACCACTCCGAGATGATGCCGCAGTTCGCGTCGCGGCAGAACCTTCGTCTGAATTACGACAATATCGCCTTGGGTCTGTTTATCTTCAGCCTCGGGCTTTTCAAGAAGGTGATGATCGCGGACACATTTGCGATCTGGGCCGATTCCGGGTTTGGCCACGCTGGAGAGTTTGGCTTCCACCAAGCATGGGTAACCAGCCTTTCGTACACTTTCCAACTTTACTTTGACTTCAGCGGTTATACGGACATGGCGATCGGTTCAGCCCTGCTCTTCAATATCCGATTGCCAATTAACTTCAACTCGCCTTATAAGGCCCTAGACATCCAAGATTTTTGGCGGCGGTGGCACATCACCCTGAGCCGCTTCCTGCGCGACTACATATACATCCCGTTCGGCGGAAACAGAAACGGGGAACTCCGGACCTATGCGAATCTGTTCGCCACCTTCTTAATTGGCGGGCTGTGGCATGGGGCCAGCTGGATGTTCGTCATATGGGGCGCCCTTCATGGGACTGCGCTTATCATCCATCGCGTCTGGTCGAAAACTGGGTTCAGGCTACCCGGTCCGTTGGCGTGGTTGCTGACCTTCAACTTCGTCAACATTGCATGGGTGTTCTTCCGGGCGCCCGACCTAGATACAGCGGAGCGACTGCTGTACGGGATGGTTAAGTTCACAGGGGCGTTTTCATCCGACCTATCAATCCTCCCCACTGCGTCACTGGCAGCCTTAGGATTCATGGCAGACTATTTTGCCGAGTACCTAGGCACCTCCGGCGTCATATATGCTGTTCAAATTACCGCAATACTTTGCAGCTTTGTCTTAATCAGCCTTAAAAACACATCGCAAATTTACCTGGAAGCCCGTCCCTTAAGTTGGTGCCGAGTGTTTTTAGGTGGGACGGCTGCGGGCACCGCCGCGATAGCTTCGTTGACCTCCACGTCTGCCGTGTTTCTTTACTTCAATTTTTGAGCGGATGCATGAAAACAAAATCGCTCGCCTTGATCGCTGTCGCCCTTGTGGTTGCCCTAACGCTGCCTATCATCAATCTCGTCAATGGGGATATAAAGCATTCGGACATACGGACATTTAGAGGCGCAGTGCAAGCCGCATACCGAGCCGACCACGTGTCTGGAGTGCCGAATTTCGCTCTTTCGCTAGTCGGCTATAGCTCAGCCCCTGACGACGTCGTAGTCGGAAAGGACGGGTGGCTTTTTCTGGGCGATCGCTATGCCAGCAGCGTAAGCGTAAAACGAGGCTTGATCTTTCCGTCTGAGCAGAGGTTCGAAAGGGCGCGGGGCTATAGAGCCAACATCCGAGACTATGCCCGCTCAGCCGGGGCACTAGACGCCTATTTCGTCATTGTCCCGAATAAGGCGGATGTTTATCCGGAATACCTTCCGGGCTGGATGAGCACGCACGACAAGCCAAACTTTACCGACCGACTGCTAAAAGAGCGCGATCACACGCTGATTAATCTCCTTCCCGCAATGCTCGAAAGCAAGGCGTCCGGGGAACTGTATTATCGTACAGATAGCCATTGGAACACGCTGGGAGCGTGGCTCGCTTACAGGCACATCGCTGAGGTCATCGGCACAGATCACCCCAAGATCAAATTTCTAACAGGAAATGATGTACGCGTTGATATGCATCGTCAAAAACGCGGAGGGGATCTCGCAGCTTTTCTGTTCATTAAGAATTTCAGGGACGATGCAGACCCTTCTGTCGAATTGGGCAATACCTTGGCCATAGAGACGAAGAATCTCAAGACGCGGGAAACCACATACTCGGGCGTCAACATGCGCTTGCACGCATTACGTGACCCCACTTTAGTGCGTAGTGATCAGGCGTTAAACAATATGCGCGTCATATGGCTTCGCGACTCGTTCGGGAACGCGCTTTCGCCTTTTATGGCGGCAACGTTCTCTGAGGTCTATCAGCAACACTGGCTGGAGGTGTTGTTAGATGGCGACAAGCTGAGAAAACTCATAGACGAATATCATCCGGATCTCCTACTTGTCACTATTGCGGGTCGCTCCTATGTAGACGTCGTCCGTCAATCGTAGCGACCTCGATCCAAGCGCAACACTACCTGTGAAAAGCACGAACGGTCGCTGCCGAAACCCCGCCTGTCCAATTAACCCACACTGATTCGCCGGGCAGCAATATAACCGAAAGGACATCGGATCCGGTGCCGCCTCCATTCGGGTGCGCGACGCTGCCAAGTGTGTACTCCGCTCCCGAGGAATGCCGCGTCTTAATTTCGAAATAGGACGCAGCGGATGCCGTATTGTACGGAAGCTGAATATAAAGGATTACGTCCCTTTGCGTCTTGTTTTGATACCATGTGGCTGCGGCCATAGGGCTAGGAAACATGCCCGATGGTGTAGTGTACGGGGCACCGACACCTCGTTGATAAGGGGTTAATCCCCCCGTTCCATTCGTGTCGTTCTCGGACGTATTGTCGGCGAAGTAGCTCGTCGTATAAGAGCTTGCCACGTAGGGCCTATCGCATTCAGCAAAGAGACTGCTCACAACGCTGACATTTCCCTCAATGGCACCACTAGCGTGTCCTCGAAGCATCATCCCTATCAGCTCGACCGGCACCGTTGACTTGATAAATTTCGCGGAGTTAGAGCCCGTTCCGATTGCCAACCCGGTGTCGGTGGATCCTCCAAGGATGCGCAACCCTCGGTTGGTCCCGCCGGTAACGTCAATAGCGAAGTCTTCTGTCAACGCCCAATCGCACCCTATAAAGTCGAGGCCGTGCGGTGCTGTTACGGTCATGGAGACCGATTCAAACTTGCAACCTATGAAGTGTGTGCTGCGCTGTCCTGTTACTGTTGAGGCGCCGCTATTCTCGAAGCGACACGCCACGAACTTAATAGCATTGGTCCTATTTATAACTCCGGTTCCATCGACTGATTTAGCGTTGATATCAAGGGGCTTTCCCACAAAGCGAATTTCCACGTCCTCAATGAGCATGTCTTGAGTATCGCCTGTCTTTAGCGCAGTCCCGCCGATGTTATAGATATGCACCCGCTTCAGACCACATTGCTTCTCAAAGCCCTCAATATTCATCCCGCCCACATTTGGCTTAGACGAAGCCGGCACACTTACATTCCTGCTCGGAGAGATGGTAATTTCTGAAACATGAATTCCCTTCGGCCTATCCGTAGGGTTCTGCAAATCGAATATGAAGCCGGTTGTCCCTTCCGCCGGCACAAGGAAGACGCTTTGGGCCGAGTAACCCGCGAGCGATACGTACCCGCGCCATATCAGATTGCCTACAAGATAGTCGCCCGGAGGGAAGAACACTGTCCCGCCATATCCAAGGGGGTTGTCGTAGCCTGTGCTGGAATCCAAGCGCTCGGCGAGGTAGTCCATTGCCGCCTGAATGGCGGCAGTATCGTTGGCCACTCCGTCGCCCACCGCGCCGAAGTCCGTGACGCTCACTATCTCTCTCAGCTTGTTTTCGGCAGTACGCGCCACAGCTGCAGCGCCATTTTGCTTGAAACCCACCATTGCCGCGCCTTGATCCGAGTCAGCTAACTGCTGGCGTAGCGCAGCATCGCCCACAGACACAAACGCACCACCCTCTGGAAGCCCCGCCCCAGTCGTCACATACGGCAGCGTCGTGCCCGCCGCAGCGCGCCAAAACTCACCATCCGGCCCGAGAATGATCTGATTGAACGACGTAACAGTGATGCCGGCCTCATAATCGCCGAGCAGGTCATACCCGGTGGAACCGGCCCAGGATCGCCGGGTTTTGCCAAGCCGGTCTACCCAGGTCGTCTCTGGGGTGTGCATGGCGATGTCCAGGTTTTCAGCGTTGTCGTATATATCCTGAACAGCCGTCGAGCCGATGGGGTTGCCAGTGTTGTAGGTCGTCATTGCGTTGCCTCAAAAGAAGAAGCCCGCGCTGTGGCGGGCTGTACGGTGTTGAATGGATTCGATTATTCGGTTGGGGTGTTGTTATCGTCGGCGTACACTGCATCCGAGTAGTTGACCGCCGACACACTGGCCCGCTCTGTGCCTCGTGGGTTGATCTCGGTAATCAGTGCCGGGAAGCACCAGTTTTCGACTGTTCCCACGTAGACGTGGGGCGATTCAAGCTTGAGTGAGACGGTGGGCCGTTCGGCGGCAGGAATCGGCGCGATGATGCTGTATTCGTCCGGACCGGGCATAGCCGACCAGGGCCCAGCGAGTGTGCCGTCCGCTCTTCGATAGGCCACAACGTGGCTTTGTCCTGCCTCCCAGCGCACCGGCTCGGTGATGCGCAGGATGGCGTTGCCGCCAGCCGGCGTTACATGCTCGAGCAGCGCAGACTGCCCGTACCCTGGAACGTCATCGAGCAACGGCACATAGGACAGGTACTCGCTGTTCAGCGCATCCATTTCGGTTTCGAAGCTGTAATCCCAATTTCGGTATCGCTGCTGCCTTGCTCGCCGCATGCCGATGCGCCAGGCCCGCGTGCGGTTCGTCACGCCTTGAAGCTTGACCTTTTCGAGCTTGAGGCGCTGGCTGCCGGGCAATGAGCAAATGACCGTCTGTTTCGTCCACGTCTCGCCGTCTATGTACTCGACCTCGACTCCATCCGGGTCATCATGACGGCGGGCACGGAAGGTTCTGCGCAGCAGGCCGGTCATGTTCTGCGGGCTGTATCCTGACTCAAACTGCGTGCGAGGCTCGTCCCGTACTGGCTTGATCAGCCCGTGGGCGATGGTCAATTCGGCCATCCCGGCGCCCAGCGTCGTGTTCATCGCCTCTTTCACAGTCGTAAGGTCGAAAACATGGTCCATTGTCTCGCCACGGCCTGTCCAAATGGCATGCAGGCGCTGAAGCTCTTCCATGTCGAGATCGCCATCGGCGTAGCCGATCGACTGGGCGATGTATCGCAGGAAGGCGGATATGTCTCGGGTAGGCTGCGCAGCGCCCCAAGACCCGTTCGGTTGCAGGGTCGGCAAGATGCGCGTAGCCACGACATTAATCTGGTTTTCCGATTGTGCCGCCAGCCTTCCCCCGCTTCGCAGCTTGACCGACATCGTGGTCCAATTCGGATAGCTCGTGCGCGTTTTCAGGCGGGATTTCAGGCCGTACCAATGTATGGTGTCGCGCACATTGGTTTCGGTGCCCTCGGCACTGACGCGGCGCACCCGGAATGCCGCTCGCATCGTTGGCGTCGTGAGTCGTTCGGTCACGCCGATCTGGTCGAGCGTGTTGTCTGAGTACGATTTGAAGATCGTGGTCGACGCGCCCCCGGAGACGTCCCGGTACTGAATCTCGACCTCTACGGTTCTGCCGGACAGCGAGCCATCATCGTTGATGTAGGCCAGCCCGCCAGGGAAGAACACGTCGATTTCGTAGGTGTTTGCTGTTTCATTGCCAGGGCATGCCACGAATTCGCTCGTCCACTCCCCATAGACACGTCCACCCGCATACGCCACAGTGGCGCCGCTCACCGTAGCCACTTCAAAGCCCAGGCCGGCCAGCGTCAGCGACGTTTCGGTCATCGACGCTATCGAGCGGGCCACGCTCGAGCCGAACATCAGAATTTCGCTCGGAGACGCCGGGACCACCACCGGAGCCAGAGCGGGCGGGCTTCCCGTCATTTGCATGAAACGGACCTTGTATATGCCACCGCCCACAGCCGTAGACGCATGCACGACGTATTCGGTTTCGCTGCCACGAGGCCCGACCATGACCGAAGCGTTGGGCGTCACATCCACATGCCCGAAATATCCCTCGAATTCGGATATGCTGGCAGGAAACCCGCCAATCGTTTCGGTTTGGGTCGTGATTGCGTATGGCCTAGGGTACTCAACCGACACGGTAGTCAGCGCGCCCCAGGCAGGCGGAAACTGACCGCTTGAGCGGGCTATGGTCAGGCCGTCAAAGTCGTAAGAGGCTGGGTCCGAGTTCACCCGGTTGCCGATCTCGGTGCTGAGCTCAAGGCCCGCCGTGCCGGAGGACGTGCCGCCCACCTCGTCGACCGTATGCCAGTGCTCATGCGTGGAGACGGTCGATAGATTCGCGCCGGGCCCGAACAACTGATAGGAGCCGTCCGCGCCCAGCGACGAAAACGGCGTATCGCCCACCTTCACGTCGGCGGCATCGATCTGGTAGCTGCCGGGCCCGATACACGCATGGAACTCCAGCCATTGCTCCCGTCGATTGATGAAATGGCGGCGCGGCGGAGTTAGGTAATCTGGGTACCGGATGAATCTGCCTGCCAGCTCGGGCACTACATCACCCAACTTGGCGCGGTTGGCCTTTCCCTCGGAGGCCTCCAGTTGCCTACCTTGCGCTGGGCTTTGGTAATCATCACCACCATTCCGGGGGAACAGCCAGCCAAAGACGGCATTAAAAAGCTTGCCGATGATATTGGCAATGCCCTTGAAGACTCCGCCGTGGGGCAGCGGGCGGATCTCGACGTTATCGGAATCGGCTAGGCCAAATTCTGCCCACAGATCCACCTCCAGGGCCACACCATTCACCGTCACACTGATGGGCTGGTGCTCGTGCGCTTGGTAGTCGATGCCCTTGGATTCGAGCCAGCCGGCAAACGTACCAGCCCAGTCGTGCGTTTCCATGGGCTCCCCGGGCATCAGGCTCGGATAGACCTTAATTGTCATAGTAGATAACCTTCGAGTACCTACGCTCGAAATTGGCCGGGCGAATCAGCCCTGGGCCTGTGCCCTCGTCCGTCTCCAACACCCATAACCTACCGTCGGCCTCAACCACGATGCCCACATGGACGCACAGGCGCGCGCGCCAGGCCGTTGCAATCGCACCTGGCCGAATGCCGACCTCCACAAACCTGCCCTGCTCCCGAGCTTCAAATGCAGCATTGGTCAGTCCTGCTTTGTCCTGCGGGTCAATCTGCACGAAGCTGGGCAGCCAGTCGAGCCCGAATAGATCGGCGCGCGCCACCCTGACCAACCCCCAACAGTCGAACTCGTCCGGCCCGCGCCCGTATTTCACGTAGCGGGTTTTCAATAGATCGTCTAGGGTCATAGATACTGGATACCTGGGGCCGTCTCGATCGTGTAGCGTTCACGGGGCCAGGCGCTGTTCAGAAGATCGTAGTAACTGCCCTCGAACGTTGCGTCTCCGCCCTCAAAAGCCCCGCCAACTACTGTCAAGACACGCGGCCTTTCCGCTGGCGCTGTCTTGTCACTGATTAAGTACATGCGATAGATCATCGTGACGACTTCGCCGGAGGCCAGAGCGTCATCAACATAGCGCTGCGCAACACCATTCACGCCAGAAATCCCGAAGCGCAGCGTTTGCTGGCCGGTCGTGTTCTTAGCGGGCAGCGCAACAGAAAGCGGCCCGGCCTCGAAGAAACGCATCACGCCATCCACACCCAGCCAGTGATCTTCAAAGTCGCTGCAGACGCGAATCGGCTCTCTCCCGGGCACTTGAATTTCTATGGTTGCGATGGCGACCTCATCAGTGGGTCGGCTCGCATACCAAACAGCTACTTGTGTCATGATTCAGGCCACGCTCTATTCAGGGCAAAGTCAAGGATTGCGTCATCGTCATAGGCCTGGATGTGGAAAACCTTCCAAGCGCCGCCGACATTGATGTGACCGGAAAAAACGCGGTGCCATTCGCCTTCATCGCGGACGTAAATTTCCTGGGTCTGTTTCCATGACCCGCCATCGTTGACGCTCTGAGGCATATCATCATTCCACCCGGTAATGGATATCGCCGTCCTGTCCACCAGAAGGTGGTGCGGTGCTTACGGTTCGATTGCCCAGGGCATTGGTAGGCACATCGGAGAGATCGACGAAACTTCCCGACTTCGACACGGCGGCCAAGTCCGCATCGTTTGCCTTGCCGGCTGTCAGCGCCTTAATGTCTGCGCCTATGGCGGACACCAAGGCAGATATCTTTGCAACGAGCATGGCTAAGCCTTCGCCGCAACATACTCGGCCTCAAAATCAGTCGTCGGGTCGCCAATACCGATGTTCTCGCACGCCTGTATCTGCTGCTGCTCGGTCAGGGTCTGGGGTTCGTTGAACTTCACCCGGTAGCTAAGCGCAGTCGTGATCGTGCCCATAGCGGTCTGATCGCTGGCGATGTAGTCGGCGATTTCCTTGAGCGTATCGAACGTGGCGGGCGCGCCGTCCACCAGAGCGGCAATCGCAGCCGTAATAGCGGCATTGATCTTCGTCGACGAGTAAGTAGTCGAGGACGAAGCATTGTCGTCGTCTATGGCCGCCCCAGCCGAGCCGATCAATGTCTTGACCTCGTTCAGAGCAGCAACGAGGTTGCCCTTCTGTGTGGTCGTGAGCGAGGCCAGATTGCCCTGGTTCGCTAACAGTGCCTTCACATCCAGGCCGATTGCCTGGAACACCGCGATCAGATTTGCCTCTTGAGTTGCCATGTCAATCCTTTGAAATGCCGTAGTAAAAGGCGTAGTTAGTGTCGTCGGACTTAGAGATGTCGGATGCTCTGCTCTTTTTCGTGACACCCGATTGCACAACCGGGATGTACTCGTTCCCGGTCAGCGGCTGAGCCAAGGGAAGCTGCGAGATTTTCACCGCCTCGGTGCCGGAGCTCTCCAGAAGCATGAAGAGACCCTCTTCGGACAGAAGCTCAATCTCCGGGGCGCCGGCGGCGTGCGCAGGCCATTCCCGGTTCATAGCAAGGTCGAAGATACTGGCCCCCGTGACGAACCACGGGAATTCGCCCCACCCAGGCGGCATAAGCGGGCGCTCCCACACTTCCAGAGGGCAGGAATAGCGCCATGAGCTGCGCCCCACCAACGTAGGGCCGCTGTACATAGACGTGAATCGACACACCAGCTTGATCAGGCCCAAAGGCGTCTTGCGCTCGATGTTGAACCAATCGGCCCCGTCGTGGATGGCGTCTCGAAACCAGGCCTCGAAAGCTGCGGCCTGGACGTCAGTCTTGAATAGAAAGTCGAACGTTCCGAGGGTCGGCACGCTTGTAAACTGACGGCGCTGCACCGCCCTTCCCGATGCCATCCCCGTGCGCAGAAACGGCTGCGCCGGGTTAAGCGTATGGCCCTCGCGCAACGGGTTGGGAAGGCCCTCCGGATAGTCGATATCAGTCTCGATCATCTGCCTTGCCTTCTCATTCCATACGTCGACTCAAGTGCTCGGGACGCCTTGCCCCCGCCTCGGATATCCGCGACGAACACATCGATGATTTCCTCTTGCTCGCCGCCCTGGCGCTGCTCGATTTCGCCGCCTCGCGATGCGTCTTCAATGAGGTTGACCGTAACGCGGGGAGCCATGCCGTCGCCGCCCAAAGTGGCGTCCTTGTTGCTGACCACCTGGCCGCGGGTGTTAGGCAGCAAGTACTGCCTGCCGCTAGCCGTGTTCAGTACCTCGGGCGCGCCGGTTTCGTTGATGCGGTACATCTTGCCGGCACCCACGCCGCCGCCGTACTGCTTTCCACCGCCCAGGCTAAGCCCGACGGCCTGAATATTGCTTACCAGTCCGGCGGTTGCGGCCGCCACGCTCGCCATAGCTGCCAAATTGAGCGGCCAGGGCTGCGCCGCAGCTTGTGCAATGCCCTGCTGGATGGCAATGATGGACTGGGCAATGGCGAATGCCTTGGAGGCCGCAAACATCGCCTTGTAGAGCGCCGACTGCTCGCCCTTAGCCTGGCGCATTGTGTCGGCCAGCGCCGCGAAGCCCTCTTCGCCCGACTTGAGCAGGACCATGTTGCGGGCCTGGTCGATCTGCTCCATGCGGTCGGCATGGGTCTGCTGCAGGTCTTCGAAGATCGAGTAGTACTCTTGATAGGTGACCTTCTGCGCCTCAAGCGCTTCGCGCAGCCGCTCCAGTTGGGCCGTATAGCGCTCTTCCTCGGCCTGGGCCTCTGCTTGGTAGCGGGCGGCCTGCTCGTCGAACATGCCGCCAGAGAGCGGGGAGACGTCGCCGAGTATGTATTCCTGCGGCTTATCACCGACCTTCTTCTGCAACTCTTTCAAGCGTTCAAGCGCATAAAGTTGCTCGGCCAGGGCCTTGACGGTCGCAACCTCCTCCGGCGTAGCAAACTGATTCAGCTTCGATAGTTCGCGAGCCTTAGCCAGCTCCAGCCCTGACAGCGCGGCAAGGCCCAGCTCTTCGCGAAGGTTCGCTATGACACGGGCGTTTTCCTTATCGTTCTTGGTAGAGTCCTTGGAAGCCCCGGATGCCTTCTTCTGGGCCTCTTCCAACTCAAATATCTGCGTAGCTAGGCGTTCAGCCTCTTCTCGCTCCTCCTTCGTGGCGTTGGCGCCCAGATCCTGAATCGCTTTTAATCGCGCTCGAGCAGCGCCGCTAAGCTTGACGAGCTCCAGTTCGTCGCGCATGCTCTGAAGGCGCTTGGCTACTTCCGGGTCAGCCTGCGCAGCGCCGCTGCCCGATCTAGCCTGTTCGCGGCGCTCGGTCGTGCTCCTGATTTCTTCGGCCCGCTTTTTCAGGACATCAAGCTGCTTCTGGGCTTCCCCGTAGGCCGCGCCCCATCCTTCCATTTGGCGAATGATGCCTTGGGCCGCAGCGGAGCCAGGCACTTCCTTGGCCAACTGTGCCTGTAGCTGCTGCACCTTATCTTGCGCATTGACCGCCAGACGGGCAGCCTCTTCAATGCGACCTTCAATGGACCGCGCGGCCGAGGTCAGCCCGGCACGGTCGAGCTGATCGAGTGATGCCGTAAGGCCATCCACGGCGCCTGAGAGGCCATCCACGTTGCCCGCAGCGGTTTTAGAGTCTCTGCCGAACGTCAATGCCGCCACCGCGGCAGATGCCAGGAGCGCAATGATGCCAACCGGACCGCCTAGTGCGCCCATGAGCAACCGACTGGCGCCCACCATGGCCGACTGTGCCGCCTGGGCCCGAGCGACTGCAGCCGCATGAGCAGTAGCGGCTGCTGCGGCCTGGCCGTGCGAGCCGACCAACCCTACATTAGCAGCGGCTTGTTGCGCGGCGGCCTGCGTGGCGACGCGATGCGCCTGGGCCAGTCGGAGTTCTTCGGCTGCCTGAGCCCTGGCAGCGAGCACGGCCCGGCCCGACGCGACAACAGAGGCCCCGAGCTGGGCAATATACTTGGCCAAGGCTCCCGCCCCCGCCACAAGCAGCAGGTTGACAACCGTCTCGATGTTCTCGCCCAGCGCGATTAAGGCGCTGGAGATAAGCTGCGTCGATCCGTGCGCGCGGTTGGCCTCGCCAATGAAGACACTCAGGTTGTTGGACAGGTTGCGAAAGCCGTCGCGAACGGTCGTCGCCATACCATCCGCGGCTTTCTTGTTCTCGTCCAGCGCAGCCAGGAGAGATTCGGAAAGCTCGCGGCCGGCCAGCTTCCCCTGTGCCCCCAGGCTCAGAACCTCCTGCGTAGTGCGCCCGGTCGCCCTGGCGATGTCGTCGACGATGGTCGGAATGGCGGCCAGAATCGTCTGCCAGCCGTCCGCCTCGATCTTGCCTTTGTTAAGGGCCTTTGTGACCGCATCAACCGTCGTCTTCGCCCGGTCGGTAGCGGTCGCGTTCTTCACGAAGGCATAGGACAGCGAATCGACGATATCTAGCGATTCCTTGGTTTCATAGCCGAGGCCCTTCAGGGTGCTGGCTGTCAGCACATAGAGTTCTTGCGCCTCTTGGAGCGGGCGATATGTCGCATTGGCCGTTGCCAGGATGCGCTGCTGGACGTACTCGTACTCCTTGGCGCCGTTGGTCGCCATGGCGATGCGCTCGGCCATCTCGTTGTAGGCGTCCGCCATGTCGATCAGGCCCTGCGCGGCGCGCAGCGACACCAGGCCGGCAAGAGCGCCGTACAGACCCGAAACGCTCGAGCGCGTAGCGACAGACTCGCGCCCCAGTCCTTTGACGGCCTGCGCCGTCTTGGTCATCTGATTCTGCGTGCCATGGGCCACGCGATCGGTTTGAGCAAACGTCTTGTTCAGACGATTCAGGGACGCATCAACAGAGGTGGAGCTATCCACCAGCTTGCTGGTGTCGGCCTCAACAGTATAGAAAATGCCGCCAACTGACTCAGCCATCAGTGCGCCCCTTGATTCTGCTTGCGAGCTGCCTCGACGCGCTCGTACCACTCCATGGTGGCGTTATGCTCTTCTGCCGTTGGGGCCCGTGCACCCGGCGCGTTACTCTCGACTGGCGGAAACTTTGCCCTCAATGCCCCGACGAGCTCAGTCATGGTCAATTGCCACGCCTCGGCGCTTGACATGCCCAAGTGCGCGATAGCCAGGGACACATGGGCCCGAGCATCGAACTCTTTCACGTACTCCGGCTCTTGGCCGGCCTTGCGCGGCAATTCGGGCAACGCACCCGTGATCCCATGTTTCATCAAGCAGCGGGCCAGGGGCAAAACATGCTCAGCCGGGGCCAAACCGGGTACGTACTTCAGCCCGCCCTCGGTGACCCCGTGGCCGCCGTAGAGTTCGGCAAGATCGTCTTCCGAGCAGGCGTAGATCACGGCCAGGGCATCGTCAAACTGCTCGGCATGAGGTTGTTCCGACATCACGCTGGCGTATACCCTGACGATCTCTACCGGCTCGCCGATCTGCGTCATGGCGTAAAGCGACGGGCGCAACTTGTACTCACGGCCTTCAAAACTGATGCCGATCTCGCCAATTTGGGTTAAAACCATCGCTTATGGACTCACTTGTTTCCACTGCCCACACCATCGAATCAGCCTTCGATCCGGCTCAATGGATGGTTGTCGTCGCCTTCCCGAAAAGCACCTCGAAGCAATTCCCTGCCGCCCTGGAACTGGCTCAGCAGGCAGGCCGCTATGAGGTCATTCCTTTCGGCGGCACCCCCATGCATGTGGCGGGCTTCGCTCCCACAGAGGCTGGCGCCCGCCTCGCCCTCGCCCTACTCGATATCGTCAGCGGCTGGAAAGGCGTTTTCACGTTCAGCAAAGGCGATCAGGTCCGCAACAAATGGACATTGATCGAGGTCCTGCGTTGCTACCTGACATCTTGCCGCTGCGAAGACCCGACCGCGCATTGCTTTACGATGATCGATGACCCCAGCTTTGTACCGGTCAAGTCGTTCTCGATGCGCATTTCTGTCGAATACGTCGATACAACGAGACCGGTTGAGATCGACCGCTACGTCTTCCCCTGTCGCTTGCTCAGCCAGGATATGAAGTTCGAGGCCGATCACCCCGCAAGCCTGCGCAGCCAGGTACAAGCGGCTGCCGTGAATCATGGGTGCTGGATATGCCCCCGCTTCGACCCCGACAATCTCAAGAAAGTCGGGGTCGCCACGTATCGGGTTGAGGCTTAGGTCACCGTCACCACGCACGTTCCCGACTTGGTATTGTCAGACGTGCTCGTGGCAGTGATGGTTGCGGTCGTCGCCGTGGTCGTCAGGGCCGTCACGACGCCCGTGTACGCATTGACCGACACTTCGGTCGGCTCGTCGCTGGTCCACGTCACGCCCTGAGGCGCATTCGTGGGCAGGACAACGGCCTCGATATCGTAGGTGTCGCCCACATCAAGGCTCAGCGTAGCGGGGACCACAGACACGCCAGTAATGACTGCATCCGGGTTGGGCGTATCCTCGACGATCAGGCCGAAGTCGCTGGCAGTGGCCGAAGCTTCGAAGCTGTAGGTCACCACATCATCGAACGGGGCCGAACGACTCATGTTCGTCACGATCATGAAGGCCGTGAAGGTCAGATCGGGGAACGTCATGCGTACCCAGGCGACAGGCTGGCCGCTGGTGGCCGCAGGGTTGGCGACGTGCTTGGTCAACTCAATCAGGTTCGCTGCGCCAGCGCCAGCCGCCTTCACCACGCCGTCTCCGGAGATGGATAGCGTCTGGAACGTCGCCAGGTTCTCACGCAGGGCGCCGATGGAGTCATCGGCAGTCGCGTCCGTCGTTTCCCATTCGAGCGTAAATTCCTTGGTTCGCATCGAGCCGAACCGCTTCCAATCATTGGCGCCCGGCAATTCGTCGCCGCAGCCAATGAAATACTCCATGACGACATCGCGCCCGACAAACTTCTGTTTTTCGCAAGCCATGTTGGCCTCCTTAAAAAATCACTTCAAAATCGACCTGTATCCAGGCCCGGTTCTCAGTTGTGTATCCAGGCCCGGACGGCTCGCCCATCGCCCGTACATTCGCCGCCCCGCAGGGCAGTGAATCTCCCATGCCAGCCACGATCAGCGCATTTGCGGCATCAATGAGTTGTTGCGCGTCTTCGCGATGATTTCGGCGCCCCAGCAGAATCACGCGAAAGCGCGGATAGCGCGTGTCAACGACCGGCGCCGGGCCGCCCGCAGCCTGAACGACGCAATACCAATTGCTGTCAATGGCCGAAGCCTCGACCCATTGGCCGTAGGCAAAGGCGTAGCCGGTAATGACCGTGCCTACCCAGTTGCGAAATTCAACGAGCATATGCAGCCTTCAGAATGGCGGGAATGGACGGCTTGATTTGCTCGAAGCCTTTGGCCAGAAACTGAGGCTCGGCGTTCGGATCCCAGTACTGGCCGTTGCCGCTCGGGCGCGGCACGCCTTTTAGCTTTCCAGGCGCGTCGTGCACTGCGCCCGCGTAGCTCGCCGTGTATCCGACATGCCCTATGGTCTTGCCCGGCTGGCGGCTGATCTGAGGCGCGTATCGGCTGTTGATGAGCGTGCTGGTATCTACTGGCGTCATCGTGTCCGACATGGCCGCGCCTTGGCTCAGTACGGCATAGACCGCCTTGTCGGTGCGCTGGCCGTCGATCTCCTCGACTTTAAGGCGATAAGCACGCCTGACTCGTTCAATTCCCTTAACCGGCATCACGTCACCAATTTGTAGTCGGGCGTTTCGCCAAAGAAGCTCATATCCCACCAGGTACGGCTGCGAATCTCTTGCCATTCGGCATCGCCCTCCAACTGGATCATGTCCAACATCTTCGGGCGCGCATCCTCGGTGAAAATCTCGAAGCGGCTTACGAACTCTGCGCCGTTGTCATCGCGTTGCTGCTGCGATACGGCCGTCCAAGTGCAGGCGATGGTGTATTCCGGTCCATATGACGTCCCGCCCCACTCGCTCATGCCCAAGAAGGGTTTTACGGTAGCTGTGTTGGTGTAGCTCCAGTTAGCTGTGCTCGACACGATCAACCCTCACAACAGAACTTGCCACCTCTTCCGATCCAGATGCCGCCATGAGCGGTTACCGTTGGGTCGGGCGGAACAAGACCGGTCGTACAGCCATACTTATCAAGGCCTCGCAGCAAGCCCAACAAGCCCTTCCATCGGTCCGCAAAAGCGAGGTAGCGAAAGGACCGCGACGCGCCAGAGGGCGCCGTCTGGCTGGAGATATATTTGTCGCCCTGCGCGAGCCCCATCAGACCCAGCAGATAGCACTGGATGAGCAGCGCCACCGCGGGCGAGTAGTGCTCGGCCAGGCAGTCGTTAATGGTGTTGACCTGCTCCACGAGCGCGGTCAGAAGGAAATCAGGCAGATTGACGCCGACAGAGTCAAGGTACTCGCGGGCCTGTTCGACTGTGATCATGTCTGATTCCGGAAATAGATACGCCCCGCCACGAATGGCAGGGCGTTAAAAAAGCCGCTCGGGGCGGCTTACTCGGTTGCGGGTTTCAGCGGATCGCCGTCAGGAAGCAGCTCGGCGAGTTCTTCGGCGCTCTTGCGGCCGTCGAAATCGATGTCGAGTTCCTTCAGGCGCTTGGCGATCTCGCCCTTGGTGGGCTTCTTGCCGCCAGCCGGGGCGCTGGGCGTGGCCGGCACCAGTTCGGCAGCTTGGCCACGCAGAGGGCGCACGTTGGCTTTCAGAGCAGGGTGAAGCTGTTTCAACTCCACAACGTCGCCACGGCTGACGCCATGCCAGGGGCGGATGACTTCGTACTTTGCCATGTCGTTCCCCTTAGTCCAGGTTGGCGCCGTAGATCACGCCCGACTTGCCCTCGCCATCCTTCTTCACTTGCAGACCCATCGCAGCCATGATCTGGTAGTTGTAGTTGGACTGAGGCATGGGGCGCGGCAGAGGAACAACCCCTGTAGCCATGCCCACCAGCGGAGACACGACATCTTGACGGCGCTGGTATGCGATGAACTCGTTGCCCGACAGCGCGAACGTCTGACGAATCGACCCAGCCGGAATGTACTGAGTGATAAGCTGCAGCACTGTTCCGCCCGCCAGAAGCGTCGAGCCTCCGATAGCAACGGTTGCGGGCTTCATCAGGTTGGCCATGATTTGAGGCGACACCCAAAGAACATCGTAAGCCGCAACGAAGTTATCGCGAGCCGCCTGGCCGAACGCGCCAGAGGTAAAGAACGTGGCGATTTCTGTCTGGCTGGCCGTGGTCAGATCGATATTCGCCCCGCCCGAGCCGCTTCCCAGATTGATCTTGATGGTGTTGCGGTGGTTCCGCAGGCCCTGGGCTGGGTAGCTCTGCACCTGAATGGTGGCGTCGCCGTCCAGCACGTAAGACACTAGGCGCTTGTGGAACTTGCGCATCTTGGCCGCCTGGCTATCCAGCACCAAGTCAATGCCGACAGTTTGCAAGCCGGCAGCGTGGCGCCAGTTGACGCCATATCCGGCAGTGAAAACCGGGATAGGATCGCCGTCCGAGTCGTACTCGGTGTGGTCGAAGCTGTAGGGCGGCTGGCCGTCCATGCTGATCGACACGTCGTCAGCGATGTCGCCGGTCACGTTGTACAGCTTTGCCGTCTTACCAATGGGCAGCACGGTCTGGACGGTCAGCAGATCATTGACGATCTCCATGCCGGTCTCTTGGTCGCGCATTTGGATAACCTGACGGTCGATCTCGGCCCAGAAGTCGCGACCATATCCGTCAACGGCATTCGCCGCCAGCATTTCCGGCGTCATAACGGCGCGGTTGGCTTCAATCATGGCCGCATTCTGGCGATTCCAGATATTGCGGTTCGCCCACAGTTCGTTCCAGTGGCCGCGCAGGCGGCTATTTGCCGCCAGGGTTTCGGGGGTAAAAAACATGTTGTATTCTCCTTGGCTTATTCGCCGTCAGCATCACCGGCGGCCACAGTGCCGACGCGGAAACGAACGCGGATGAAGTCGGTTTGACCGCTGGCGATAACAGCATCGTCCTGGCTGTAGCCAAGCACGGTGTCGGTATCATCGGCGGCAATGGCGCCCTGACCGCTGGCCCCCAACTTGATGGGCGTGTCTTTGGCGTAAGTGCCGGCCGGGCACAGGATGGCCAGTTCGCGGCCTTCCTCTACGTAGTTGCCAACGGCTGAGTCACCAGCAGGCACGGCGTCACGAATGCCAAGGCCTTGGTGATAGGCGCACTCGATCACGTACAGGCGGCCGACGGTTTCAGCAGCCTGGGCGAACTCGTTGTCGCCATCTATGACAGCGAAGGTGCCGGGCAGAATGTTTGCTGCGGCAACGCGGGTCTCAGTCTTGTAAAGCGACTGCCCGTCAATATTGACTCGACGATAGCGGCTCATTACTTGGCACCTCCAAAGTAGGTTGCAGGATCAGGCGCGTCGGTTTCAGCCTGCGACTGCCCGGAATTGGTGCCCAACGGCGCGGGCTCGCCCAGCGACTTGTACATGGCATCCAGAGCTTCGCCGGACAGCGCATTGGCGACGACCTCACCATGCTTCTCGGCCACGGCCTTGCGCTTGTCGGCCTCTTCGGCCTTCTGGTTCGCGGTCAGGGTGTCGGACAGCGCTTGGTGGTTGGCCTGCAGCGCCGACACGGCGTCCGTCAGGGGCTTGAGTTGTTCGGCCACGTTCGCGGCCACGGTATCGCTGGTTTCCTTGACCAATGCGGCCCGTTCTTCAGGGGTCAGAGGCATATCGCCCTCCTTATTGACTGCAGGCCGGGCCTGCGGGTTGAAAATCTTTTTGATGCTGTTGGCGACCATGGCGACCCAGGATTCCTGGCGCACGACAGGCGTGCCGGTGTCCTCGAAAGCGATCTTGCCGCCCTCAGTGGTGTATCCGTAAACCTCGGCAGCGCCGCCGTTGCGAACGATGATGGCCTGGGTATCGGTGAAATCCGCCACCCACGCATACTCGTTGTCACCGGGCGCGAATCGCTCCTTGGCGGCTCGGTCCAAGCGTTGTTCTTTCTCGCGGAAGGACTCGCCCACCAGGGCGCCGGAGTTCGCCTGTAAGGGCTTGGCCTGGTCGGCGTTGACCATGAGGCCTACGCCCTGTTCTGGCGTGGCCGCACCGGCTTCGTGTAGGAGGATGGCGTCGTGGTCCATTTCGTGGATCTTGGCGACCCAGTTGGCCCCCGCTGCCTTCTGCTCTTCGTTGGGCTCCAGCTCTTCGAGGAACACGGCCACGCTGGTGTGGATCGGTGGTACGTCGTCTTCACGCGCCAGGGCCTCGACGCGTTCCAGCAGTTCCCGGCCTTCTTCAGTGCGCTTGGCCACCTCCACATCCACCCACTTTTCCAGGTAGATGCGGTTGCCTGACTTCTTGACGTTCCTGTTGTAGGCACCATGGTGTCCGACATTGATGCCTTCAGGACTGAACGCAGATACGAACTTGCCGTCAACCGTCGGATGGCCCAATGGGGCAAGGGTTCCTTCCAGCCCCTGATAGTGCGCGTCGATCTCACTGGCAGGGTACAGGCCGCCGTTCATGATCACGTTCGCCGGCAGGGTGTAACTGGGCAGTACCCAATGCTCGCGCCCGTTGTGCGTCACTTTGCGGATCTGCTTGGCGTTGACCTGGGTAGTGACGTTGACCTGGACCTGACCCGACTCGGCACGGTTGGCTCTCAGCACGATATTTCGCTTCATGCTCATTCCTTTGCCCAGGTATAACCCCGGGCCTCCATTTTCTGTTTGGTCTGCTTGGCACGCGCCACGATTCCTGGCACGATGGGCTTGCCGTCGTCATCGACCATGACGCTGGTGGTGCTACATTTGCAGTTCACGCTGTTCCCGTCCTTCGACCACCATTCGCGCACCTCTTCTATCGTGTAGAGCCGGCCGTGGCGTGCCGCGTGCGTGGCCCTGGTTGTCGGACTGAGCGCCGAAATGTGCATTTCTTTGGTCTTCAGGCCATACAGCTCCTGTGCCTCTTCCGTTTCATCCCACCGAGCTCGTCGCAGCGCTGTCGTGACTTCTGACCTGGCAATCCGATGTGCGCGGCGCGACTCAATGCCGGCCTGATCGGTCAAATCCCTAGCAATCTCGCGGGGGTTTCTGCCCCGCCCTACTCCATCGGTCAGAACTCGGGCCATGTCGGCCTTCACCCCGCCTGACAGCCCCTTCATTTCCTCAAACACCCGGGCTCGTACCAGGGCCATGCGTCGCCGGTACGCTTCGCTGCGCAAGATGTTCTGCACCGACTCGCGGCCTGCTCGGTATGCCGGCGACTGCTGCGATAGGTTCGCGAAGGCCTGCGCCGTGCCCCTGGTAGCCGCTACCTCGACATATTGATCAAAGAACCATAGGTTCCCGTCCTGGTCACCGAAGATGATGTTGTCAACGGCCTGGTCCAGCTCACCCAGCAGCATCGACAGCAAGAACTGATCAAGTTGGTAGCTGTACCGGCGATTCACCGCTGGGCCTGCGGGGATACGCCCCAGTGCAGCCTTGTAGGCTTTCAGCACCTTACGCATGCGCCGGTCAAACTCCCGCATGGCGCCGCGTTCCAGTCGATCAATGCCGGTCGGATCGACGGGGTTACTCGGTAGGATCGGCGGTCTCGTCTTCGTCGCCATCCTCGTCCTCGTCGTCCCCAGTCTCGCCCAGCGCGATTCCGCCGTTCGGGTCGTAGCCCGCCGCGGTACGGATCTCGTCGTTGGCGAAAACTACTTCCCCAGTGGCGATGGCCGTGCTATTGATTTCGCTCATGGTCTTGGCGCTGTCCAGCTTCTCGACGGACGTCTGCTCGTTCAGGTCGTCCCACATGACGGTCTTCTCGCCCACGGGCTTCAGGACGCCAATGCGGGCCAGGTGATCTACGAAGTCCTCGATCTCGAAAGATAGATCCTTGCGGCGTGATTGGCAGCGCGTATTGAAATACTTCTGGTCCTCGGTGCTGGCCCGCTCGCCCTGCTGGTTACCCACGAGGACACGGCTCGGAATGTCCAGGGCGGCGGACACGGTCTGCAAGTTGACGTCGTAGGTGGGCCGGGGATCAGCGACGGCGGTTACCAGAGGCGTCACCGTAGCGCCCTGGGTCGGCATTACAACGTCATTGCCGCGGTTTAGCTCGACGGCTGCTTCGTTGAACTTCTCCTGCAGCTCCTGTACGGATACGTTGTACATGCTGGCCAGGCTGTCGAAGTTGATCTCTTTGTCGAAATTGATATTCAGTTGCCGGGCGGCGTTCTTCAGGAAGGACTCGCCCGACCCGCCCTCGACCTTTTCCAGGCTCACGAAAGCGTTGTAGGCGGGCTCAAGCCACCCGATGGCGTCACCCGACCAGTCGCCCAGGATAAACACGCGATCAGGGTGAATCTTGACCCGGCGCCCAATGGTTCCGGCCTCCCTGCTCTCCTGGTACTGCCACTCGGTCGGCTGCCCGTAGGTGGGCGAATTCTCGTCAGTGTCAAATTTCGACGGCGTGAGCGCCCCGGCCCAGGCTGGCGTGACCTTGACCAGCGCCTTTCCCTTAGCGACTGGCTGGTTCCATGCCTTGCCGTCATTGACGTGCAGCAGCAGACCCGCGTACCGTCCAACGAGCCGGCGGCGATCGCCTTCGGCAAAGGCACGCCAGATTCGAGCGGAAAGTTCTTTCTTGGTGGCAGCTTCCCAGCGGGTTTCCCGCTTGGACTCGTCTAGCTCATCGCCCTCGATCAGCCAGGGGTTTGTCTTCCAGCAGGCTCCGATGACCTTGTTCACGGCACCATGCGCCAGACCTCCGCGCCGATACAGGCCGAACAGCATCTCATACGTGACGTCTGGCGGCCAACCATATTCAGCCCAGGCGCTGCACTTGCGCTTGTCATCCAGCCCATAGCCGCCCAGCAGCCCCATGCGGGCACGCGCAATTCTGGCGTCATTGATGGCGTGGTTCACTGCCATCGTCAGCTTGTCAGATTGCGCCATGTTCTATCCGTTCCAGTAACTCGCTGCGGCCCTCTGCCGGGTGTCCGCATGGGTCTCGTACAAGCTCAACCGTCGAATGCTCTCGGCTGGCCCAGGTGCGCGTACCTTCCGGCCCTGCGTTGGCCGTGGCTACTTGTCGCGCACACGTCAGGCAGCGAGCGCGCACGAGCATGCTCACGCCGCCGTCTAGCGCGCTTACCTTGAAAATTGCCATTTATCGTCTGCCTTGCAGGCGCTTGGGGAGCATCACGCCCATTGGCTGTGCGCCACCCAGTTCTGTAAGCGCATAGACCATTGCATCCAGCCGGTCGGGCGATTTCTTCGCTGTTGTCGGCACGTATTCCATCAGCTGGTTTTCCAGCACGTAGAGCGCGCCGCGGTGCGAGACGCGGCCCTGCTCATAGAGCGCAGATATCGGCTCAGCTCGCGCAAACTTGCCCTTCTTGGCATGCACCCGGATGATGCGGCCTTTGAACCCGGCGTTCCTCAGCGTTTCCTCTGCCATGTCGCCACCCTGGTTCGTCTCGATGACGATGGCGTCAGCCTGGTGCTGGGTTACAGCCGTCATAGCCTTCTGTGCCCAGGCGTGAGGCTTATATGTCCCGCTGTAGTCGCCGTCTACCGAGAACTGGCGACTATCTCCCGCCCCGTAAGCGCTCGCCGCCACAATTCCAGTTTCGTCGCTTTCCTCGTCCGCCGTGGTGGCTGGATCGATGGCAATCACCGTTCGAACCAGCTCATGCCGGATATTCAGGGCATGAGCGTTGGCAATCAGCGCCTCAGTCCACAAAGCGCCCTCAGCATTGAACCGGCGAGGCCGCTGCATGTACTGCGCTTCTGCTGTTCTGCGGTGCGAGAAGAGCGCCGTGCGATGCGATTCGTTGTGTTTGTAGGGCCAGAGCCAGCCATCAGGCAGGCCATGGTCAATCTCGATCCCGTGAGTGTTTTCCTTCGGGTATGCCTGGGTGTTGTCGATCAATACGGGCAAGCACAGATGGTGCCATTTCTCCCCCGACCCGCCGCGCAAGAGGTAGCCGCTTAGGTCGCTGTAGTGGATGCGCTGCATGATGACGATCATTGGTGTTGTCTCGAGCGCGAGCCTGGACTTAATCGTCTCGTTGAAACGATCATTCACGCCATCGCGCACCGTTTCGCTATGCGCGTCATCAGGCTTGACCGGATCGTCAATAATCAATGCCCCCTGCCATCCGGGCTCCATATGCCCAGCCCGAAAGCCTGTCACCTGCCCGGCTGCCGATGAGGCATACACGCCGCCGCCGTGTTCCGTCCACCACATGGCCTTACTGTCGGCATCGTCCCGCAGCGACATCGGCCACATAGACTGATAGGCCCAGGACTTAACGATATTTCGGGCCGTGCTGGAATTCAGCAGCGCCAGGTTGTGCGAATACGACAGGTGCATAAACCTGGCGCGGTTATTCAGCGCCAGGCCGCGCCCAATCATATTGATCGTCGCCAGCTCGGTTTTGGTATACCCGGGCGGCACATTGATGATCAGGCGAGTGATCTCCCCGTCTATCACCCGCTGCAATGTGTCCTGGATGACTTTGTGGTGGGGTGCCACAATCATCTTCGAGGTCATGCGCTGCTTAAAGAAGTAACGGGCGAAATACAGCCCATCCTCTTCACACTCTATGCGCCGGGCGAGTGTCCGTTGGTCAGCAGTCGTCATCGGCCAGCATTTCCTGGCGGGCTTGCTTGTACTCTTCCTTGCTCAAGGCGGCAATTTCGACTGGCCCACCGTTCTTGCCTGTATGCTCGACGCGCTCCTTGAATGCCTGTACGCCCACATGACGCCCAAGCAGTTCCAAATTCTTCACTTTGTCGGGCCACTTGATCTTTTTCAAGATGCCGACCATTTCGCGCTCATCGCCGGAGCCCTCGAACATCTCGGCCAGATCGAAACCAGATAGGTACTGGCGCCAGATCTTCGGCCACTCGCTGACCGGCTTGAGGCTCATGCTCTCAGTCATGATGTCGAGCACATCCATCTGGTCGATCTCGACGAGTCGATGCAACACGTAATCAGCGTCAATCTCGACCCGTTTCGCTCTATCGGCTTGAGCCGCGTGAATGGCGGCTGCGATTTGAGGTTTTTTAAGGTTCTCGTCGCCGATCTGACCGGCGGTTTTCTTTGAGTACCCCGCCCTGATCGCCGCTTGCGTGGCGTTCAAGTCCACTAGGTACTCTTCCACGAAGCGGCGCTGTTTTGCTGTCAGCGCCATTCTTGATTCCTCAATTAAAAAGCCCCGCACATGGCGAGGCTCGAAATTCAGGGCGCAAAAGCCCTGCCGATATTGTCGCGGTTTCTGTCGTGCTTCTCAAGAACTTGATGTCTCACTTTCCACGCGTACCGGGCAAAGCCGCCTGCCTCGGCTGCAGGCTGGATCTCTACCTGTCCATGCTCTTCTAGCGACTTCAGCACCCGCAGCACACCCTTGTGCACTCGCTGGCGAGCTACCCCGCTGGCCTGGGGCTCAACATACCGGACAATCTCGGCCATTCGGAACTGCCGGCCAGGGTATGGAGCCAGCAGGTCGATCACCTCGTGCGCATATTTCACAGAAGTTGCCTCCCGACCGCATCCTTGAAGAATCCCAGGTAAAGCTTGTATTCGTGCTCAGTGAGCCATATACCAGTAACCTGCCCGATCCAGCGCCGAGCTGATTCTTGACGCGCCCTGGCGTGCAACTCCGAAAACAGGGCATTCTTTTGCGGATACTCGGCCGTGATGACCATTCCTTCGTGGTGCGGAAGTCCGCGATGCATCTCATCGACGATCTGGGCATGTTCGTGATTTATCGGGCGGGGATCGTCCTCCCAGGAGACATAAGGCGTCATGTTGCCGACCGTCTCGCCCGACCAGCACCAGCGCGCCCAGTTCCATAGGAGGTCGTCGGCGGTCATCTCGCGCATTAACGCTTCCTCCCGTTGCCCATCATGTAATGCGTGTACTGGTTCCAGTTTCCCGTCCCGGCTGGCGTCATCATCGGCGGCTGGGCGCGCTCGATATCGGCCAGGCGTGGGTGCGGGCGTAACTCCATCTCCCGGAAAGTCGGTCGGTATGGCGCAGCAACCACATTAGCGGGCGCGTCGCTCTTGATCCCCAGGTAATCGCGCAGGATCTGAGCCGGGGTCAGCCCGCCCTTCGGATGACGTCCGATGGCCCTGCAGATATCGAGCATGACGGCGGTCGATGGCAACTTCTTGCCGGTGGTCGCGTGCAGTTTCTCGATGGCTGCTTTCTTGAGTTCGTAGCTGTTCATTGGTTCTCCTGCTTTGCAATGAGCCTGTCCAGGTACCAACGAGCCTTTCTGAGGTCTTCGACGCCGTTCTTTTGCTTCCAGCGCCATAGGTACTTGATGGCGTTTGCCGTGCAGACAGCCTCGACGCCGGTCAAATTGACCGTGGCAGCCTCCAAGGCATCGATGCATTCGACCTTGCCGGCCGTGTAGTGGGATGGATGATTTACGGCGTCTGCCGCTTGATTGACGCTCAATTTCGCTTCCTTCTTTTTGTCGCTGCGCTTAGATGCTGTGTTGATTACGCCGTACCAGATCACAAAGGCCAGCACGATTCCGGTTCCCGTCGTCGCCCCGCCCAGGAGGTTGTTCAGTACGGGAAGCCAGTTGATTTCGATTCCGCTCATACTTCCCTCACAGTAATGCCGTGTTCCTTGAGCATCAGTTTTCTCTTGATGATGTAATCTGGCGTCCGAAAGCCTTTCGTGTCCTCGACTACGAATTGGCCGTTCTCCCGGTACATGAAGTCGCCCACGTAGACCACGGGACGCTCTGCTTTGCCGTCGGCATTGCGCTGGCTTGGGATGAGCGTGAATTTTGGCTGCAAGGTCAGGGTGTCGATGCAACCGGTGCGCTCCATTAACTTGAGCTCGCTATACCGGATCGCCTCTTTCTTTGAGTCAAACGTGATGCCATCGACTACCGTCTTTTTGTTCCGGTACTTTGGCGCCTTCTTCCGGTCGTCCAAAGCCGCGATCTGCTGCTTGATGGTGGGCGGGAATGCCAGGTCTTGCATGCTCATACTCCTCTAACCTCCCTCGCGAATTTCAGACGCTCCCCTTCCAGCCAGCCGCGGCGGTTGATAGAAGTCTCGCTGTCGACGCGCTGATGCTCGCGGCATTGGCGCTCGAAATCGGCGCTCTCGAAGGAGCTCTTGCTTCTCTGCAGGTCGCAGTGGCCATATCCCTGGCGCACCATCTTGCCGGCGTCTCGCAGGCTGAAGTGCTGGCAGTCTATGCACTGGACGGTCATGCTGCGCGCTTCCTGTAGCTGGGCCAGTCGAACACCACTAGCTTTCCTCCGCCCTCGCGCAGGCGATCGACAACGCGCTCGCCCAGGTAGCTCGTCAGCGCATCCATGGCCAGGTTGCTGATCAGGATCGTCGAACGACGGTTTTCGTAGCGGCCGTTGATGATTTCGAACAGAATCAGTTTTTCGGTATCGCTGCCGAACTGCACGCCCACCTCGTCCAGAATGAGCAGGTCCGGCTCAATCAGGTTCTGCAGCGCTTCGCGCTCGCTGATGTCGCTGTCGCGCCAGGTCTCCTTCACGCTGCGCACGGCGCCCATGACCGACATGAACAGGGCTGACCGATAGCCGCGCATGATCTGCTTGGCAATGCCGATGGCCAGGTGCGTTTTCCCGGAACCCACGCCACCGCAAAAGATCAGGCTTACGCCTTCGTTCTCGTCGAATGTGTCGGCGTACTGCTTGGCGATCTGCAGGGCCTTGACCTGGCCGTCCAGCTCGGTGGCGTAGTTCCCCAGACTGCGATCCTCGAACCGTGGCGGGATGGCGGCTCGGTTGAACAGGTTCTGCAGCCGGGCCCGCTCCCAGTCGGCCTGCTGCTGGCGGGTTGCCTCCTCTTGCTCGGCGCGCTGCCTTGCTTCCATGCAAGCCATGCAGCCAGTCCAGCCGTAGCGATATTTCTTGGCCACGTAGGCGCCATGCGTATCGCAGGTGCGCTCTTCGGTATCCAGCACGTCAAAAACTCCCATCTGCCCCAACCCCCGCGTGGTAGTCTTGTTGTGAGAAATTTCCATGGATAGATGCTCCTTGTGGCATAGGGACATCGGGCAGACCGTCCTCCCAGCGTCGTTGGTTCAGGTAGGTCAAGGTCGTAGGCTCGTATCCGTCCCGCCATTGGCGTGTCTTCGTCATGGCCTGCACGTGCTCGATGATTTCGTCGGTAACGGAATCGAGCTTCTTCACCTTCCAGAGGTCGCGGCATTTAGCCTTGGCTATACGCCTCGCTGTGTTCGGATAGGCAGACCAGAATTCATCAAACCCCGGGGCGGACGGTTCTATCGTCTCCGGAGCCGCGTCCGGGTCGGCATATGATGGTTCTTTGATGGTTGATGATGGTTCATGACGGTTATATGCGGGTGCAAAAGCTTTGCACCCTTTCATGTCGTCGTTTGCACCCTTTATGTCGCCAGTTGCACCCTTTTCTGCTTCGTTTTGCACCCTTTTTAGCTGCGCAAAATCTGCACCCTTTAGCCATTCGGGGTTGATTTGGTACTCATTGGGCTGGCCTCGCCCACCATTCCCCGCGCTCACCAAAATCAGCCAGCCAGCGTCCTCCATGCGGCGCAGTTGGTACTGAACGGCGCGCACTGATTGGCGCGTCTTCTCCGCCAGCGACTTAACGAACGGGAATACCTTGGATCCATCATCATGGGCATGGTCTGCCAGCGCGAGCGCCAGGATCATTTCGCCGCCGCCGTTCGGGTAGCGTTCGAAAACGGCCGTCATCACCTTGACGCTCATCTCTGCCCTCCCACAAACACCCGCACAGGATGCCCATGCGTTCCAGGGCTGCGCGCTGGCCGGAACTCGCCCGTAGGTTTCAGAAGCCCGCGGGCAATCCCCAGGCGGCTGATCGCGCCCCACGCATTCGGGCTGGGCGGCAGGAGGTCTTCGTGGCAGGCGACGATATGAAAGCGGAAATCCTCAAACGCGAAAGGCTCACGCTGGCGTGGCGCCCACTCTTCGAGGCAAGCTAGAACCTGCTCCGTCCAGTTCAAAGTGAAAGCCTCGGCGTGCTGCCGGGCTGTTTCGATGCCGATGTCGGCTAAGTGTTGCCCGTTCATGCGACCTCCAATCCGGCGGCTTCCAGGGCCTCGGAAGGCAACTGAAAGCCGCGGTCAATGAGAATCTGGACGCTCTCGGCCAGCAAGTCGGTCTGTCGACCGTATGCGGTCTCGAAGCGTGTCTTCCAAGGGTGAACCGCAACGACTCCAGGAATGCCCGCGTCCTGATGGTGAGGGCCGCATAGGGGCAGCACTTTGAAGTGCGCCAGGGGCTTTGTGCGGCCGTCGATGTGGTGAATGCTTACGTAGCTCGTGAAGATGCCCAGCTTGGCGCAGGCGACGCAGCCTATTTCTTGGGCAAGCAGATCGTGGAAGCGCTTCTGTGCGGCGTTGGTAGAGCGGCCTTTCATGCATCCCTCCCCAGGCTTGTGGCCGACCACTCAACGCCCCGTTGCGTCCCGAACGCATGCGCCAATTCGATAAGCTCCGTCATCTGCCGGACCGTCATCTTGCTGGTGCGCTGGCCCAGCAGGACCATGCCGCCGTCAATACCCATCGCCATCCGGGTCTCCCGGCGCAGGCCTGCCGTGAGAATGTCCTTCACCTCTTCGGGCGACACCTTGACCAGGGCGCCATTGACGACGAATTCCACTTGGCGGCTGATGTCAGTAAGAATCGACCAAAGCATGTCGTTTTGCGCCAATGAGCGAGTGCGCGGCTTGATTTCGCAGCGGTATCCGTCGGGCGCGTTGGCAATCGCATGGGCGGCATTTCGGCGCACGTTTGGGCTTATCAGCTGGAATACCTGGCGTTCCATCACTCCCCCTTCGCCGCCCGAAGCGCATTGCGCTCCATGCGGTGCAGAATGACGCGGGCATCACGCAGCAGCGGCACAAGCTTGTCGGCCTCGGCCTGGTTGATGGTGCCGTCAGCAACTGCTTCGGACGTCACGCCAGCGATCTGGCCAATGAGCATGCTGATGTCGAGGAACTTGGATTGCAGTGCCGCCGCCTCGCACTTCCAGCCACCGGCCGGCGCGGGCGGAACCGAATCCACATGCAGGCCCTCAGAGGCGCAAAGGGCTTGCATCCAGTCTCGGGCATAGGCGGAACCACCATCCTGCTCGTCCATCCACTCGGAGAGCATGCGCGCCATTTCGACGTCCATGGATTCGCCTTCGGCGCCGCGCAGCTTCTTGCGCAGGCGTTCCGGGTGAATCGTCGTCTCACGCCGTTCAGTCAGGAACGCAGCTGCGGCATTGATCCCGCCCGGCGTCTTGCGCACGCAGTTGTATAGGACGTCGCGCCAATCAGTGTTGGTGTATCGACAAGTCATGCCGCTGAACCTCCTTCGATTTCAGCGTTCCGCAGTTGGTTGCCAGCGCGTACAGTCTCGCCATGGACAAAAACAACACTCGGAAAGTACGAATTCCCCCGCCCTTGCCGCCCGGGCACACTCTTGGGATGGACGAATTTGTGTGCGACGGCCTCTTTGAGCAGGCTGTGAATCTGGCCTATCGATCCTTTGCGGATCCGACCGACGACCACATCGAGGCGGTCTACCATCGGCTGGTGCTTAATCACCAATGGGGAGCGGGAGACGCTGGGGCGGTGACGGTGCATTGAGCTAGGCATGAGCCCCTTCCTTGAGCTCAGGCCAGATCTCCGACCACTCGGCCGGGTATAGATCCTTACGGGTCACCTCACCGCCAGATTCCTGCTCGATGCGGACGCTCAACTTTTCGCCGGCCTTTCTATACCCATAAGCCACGTTGCGCATGTGTGCGAAAGTGGTTCCACATCGGGCAGCGAAGGCTTCGCGCTGGTCTGCCGGTAAGCCAAAAAGGAATGATTTGAGTTTTTCCATGACGCCACTCTACACCGTTTGGTGAAGTCACGCAACACCGTTTAGGGAATACACCAATTGGTGATTACGTGCTGTAATTCGCTCATGAAAGATGTCGTATCTGTCCGCCGCGAAAACCTCAGGGCGCTAGTCGAGCAATTCGGGCTCACCAGCACCGGAAAACGCATGAAGCGCTCCGTCACCCAGATAAACGACATGCTCGCGGGCAGAAAATCGTTCGGCGAAAAAGTCGCTCGAGCCATGGAGAAGGAGTGGGACGCGACATTGCCGCCTGGCTGGCTCGACAGTGAGAAATCCGCAACAGACGGAGGGGATATGAAAAGCAGCAATGTGGTCGCGCTAAAGCAAAAGCCAGTGCCCGACATCGTTCTGGAGCAGTTCGACGCTGGCGGCTCAATGGGGCACGGCTTAGAACTCCGAGATCAGCCTGGCGTAATCCAGAGCTGGCGGGTAAACCCGGAGTGGCTGGAGCGCAACGTTCGAGCCCACACGAGCGCGAAGAATCTATGCATCGTGACAGGCTTCGGCGACTCAATGCAGCCGCTATTCAATCCTGGCGATCCGCTGCTAGTCGACACGGGCGTCGCGTCGGTCGATTTCGATTCAATCTATTTCTTCCGAATCGACAATGACGGCTACGTCAAGAGGCTGCAAAGAATTCCGACGGAAGAGGGGCTGGTTATTCGAGCCATCTCCGAGAACCGAGACGCCTATCAAGCTTTCGACATCACCTCAAGAATGGACTTTCAAGTATTAGGTCGAGTCTTGAAGGTGTGGCGAAGCCAAGACTTCTAATTTTTTTCGCGCCAGTGATAAAGTTTGGTTCGATGTGAGCATAAATCTTGAAGGCAAATCTCGACACTCCACTTGATGAAAATTTGCAGACAGCGCAATTAGCCACCGTCGGCGATCTGGTGCATCGGCTCAGTGATCTATCAATAAGCATCGCGGCGTCCAAGAGAAATAATGAAAAACTTCTCCTGCAAATGGATGAAATGCTGGACGCCTTCAAAGATCAGGCGTCTACACGAAAAAGATACAGTGATGCCTATGTGCACCTCGTGGACAGGGTTGTCCACTTAGCCAACCAATTGCTTCAGCTTAGCTCTGCAGGTGAGTCTGTGCCGAGCGAAGAAATTACGCAACACGTTAAGGGGATAGTCCGTAGCCTCAAAGAATCGAACCAAATAGTGAGCGGGGAATCCCATGAATAAGGATATTGAGGAGACCCGGCGCTATCTCGAAAGCGCTTTGAGTGAGGCTCGATTAACCGAAGAGCTATTTGATGCGTCCCAAATTTCAAAGCATAATATTCCAATGACGGACACAATCTCCCGCCCAGAACTGGATGCTAAGCTTGAAACCATCGGAGCGAAGATGGATGGACGACTAGCGCGTATTGAAGACAGATTCACTGGCCTGGAACGCCGCTTCGATAAGCTTGAAACCATGCTAGACAAGCAAAAGTACACTGCGTGGGCCGCGGCCGGCGCTACCATAGTTGCCGTATCAGGTATTGTGTTTGCTGCTTATGCAATGGGATTCGGAGCATTCGACTCTGGCCGTGAAACGGCCAAATTAGCAGCAGACGCCCAGCATCAAACCAGCGCTGCCCTCACAGAGATTCGCCAGATAGTAGAAAGCCTGAAAGTGCCTCCCAGATAGCCAGGCCCATAACCTCGCAACCCGCCCAGGCGGGTTTTCTTTTGTCCGTCGTTCCCTTCTTCTGCTTTAGCCCGCTTGTTCTACGTAGGGTTTTCACCAGCTAGCGAAAAATATTCACCATTTGGTGTTGACAGAACATTCACCGTTTGGTGTAATACACCTAAGCAGCACAGAACACCCTTAGGCAAAGCCACGGTGAAAGCGCTGCCAGCAGTACCCCCGCTTAGGCGGATTGCAGTGAAACGTAGGCGGACAACCAGCCGCTGAGCAACACGACATTGGGCAGGTCGATAAATGCCAATGCACCCACCCGGGGTGGATAAACGTAGCGGGGAGCCGAGGAGGCCCGGAAGTTTCGGACAAGACGGCAGGCGGGATATCTAACCAGACCGCTGCAGGTATGGGCAAAGCCATGCCAGGAGCCACGAACCGGCATTGACCGGGTACAGCGTGGCGTTATCCGAAATCAGCTTGGATGCAGGCTGATTCCTGATGACAAAGGAGATAGATATGGAAAAGGAATGCGCGCCACGCACCCACGACTACGAATTTCTAGGGAACAAAGTTTTCAAGACCGTCACGTCGGGCCCGGCGGGCGGAACAATGAAGGTCAGCGTCAATGCCGTCTACAAGTGTCGCAAGTGCAGCAAGACCCGACGCGGCCCCGGCAATGCAAATGCGCCGTGGCCTGATTTGCGGGTCGCTTGACAGCCCTTAATCCCCCTCTTACACACGCGAGACCCCAACCCCATCGCCGCTGACACTCAGCGCTGCGATTTTCATGTGAGGACAACCATGGATATTCAAGTCGGGCGCACTTACCGCGCCAAGAGGCCTCGAAACAGCGGCGGACTGGTCAATGACCGCACAGTTCTATGGGTGGACTCGTTCGGAATGATCGTTCAATACTACGGCCCGAGCGAGGCACACGGACGCCGCTATCCCAAAGTCAGTCGAGACGAATTCGAGAAATGGGCTGATCGCGACGTTACTGATGAACTGCCGAGCGGCGAGTATGCCAACTGGCCGGTCAAGTGACTGCGCCAGTTGACAAGGAGAACAAGATGGAACACAACGACGGCGGCCCGGCATTCCCCTGGGGCGAGCACGGCCAGATATTAGGCGGCATGTCCCTGCGTGACTACTTCGCAGCGAAGGCGATGCCGACCTTTATCGACTTGTGCGCTCCGGAAATTTGGAATCAGGCAAACGCTTACGGCGCCAAAATTGACAACACACTGATGGCAGTGAAGGCGGCGTACTGCGTAGCTGACGCCATGCTCAAGGTCCGAGGAACCCAACCATGACCACTGAAACCATACTGACGCCCGCGCAAATAGAAGAGCTGTCTGCGAAGCACCTTTGGGCGCATGCACAATTCGTGGGCGCCGGGGATGTGCATATCGAGGGCGACGAGGCTTTCGCTCGCGCCATCGAGCAAGCCGTCCTGCAATCTCCTGAGATACAAGCGCTACGCAACATGCTTTACGAGGCCCGGTGCCAGCTTCCCTTGGCGGCGCAGTTCTGGAATGAAGACGATGACCAAGATCGCTCCAGGCGGAACGTGCAGCATGTCATGGGCCTGATCAAACGAATCGACTCCGCACTGGAGAAACAGCCATGAGCACCACACAAGCAATCTCGGTTTTTCTGGCTTACCCGCTCTATCTAATATTTTTGGTTAGCGCCATCTATATGGCATTCAAGGACAGGTACAGCGAAGGGTCTTTCTTCATGTTGTTCGCTGTCATGCTTTTTTTAATCGTGAGGTTGCCATGAGCAAGGCAACGATGCCCTCCCCTTCCGCCTATCTCTACACCACCCCAAGCGGCGCCCGAGTAGTAGACCTAAAGCGCGTCGACCTCGATACACCGGGCCTGGCGATATCGGAGCTCATCACCACCACCCAAGCCGAAGCCTACGCTGATGCGGTGCGGCGCGAAGCCCTGGAGGAAGCTGCCCAAGCATGTGAGGCTCGCATTGGCACAGGCTGCCCGGGCATCGGCACCGAAGAGTACGACCAAGAGGCGCAAGAGTGCGCACAAGCCATCCGCGCTCTAATCCCACCCACCAAAAACGAGGCCGAAGAATGAGCTTCTACGAATGCAAGAAATGCGGCGCCATACCCGGCGTGACGGCTTGTTGCGCAGATAAGCCCAGGGAAGTACAGCAGTGGATCAGCGTTGAGGATCGTCTGCCCGAGAAAGTCTCTAACAATTGGCCTCAGGTGCTGGCGTTTTGGCATACAAGCGATCCAGATTATGAGCCGGGAGGAATGGACGCAAGCTGGTTCGATGGTCGTCATTGGCAGGCATCCAACGGCGAGATGGACTACCACGGCAGCCGCCGCGTGACGCACTGGATGCCCCTACCCGCCCCACCCATTCCCGGCCCGGCCAGCCAAACCAAATAGAACAATTTTGCAGCACGTCCGCCCACGTTACGGGTCTATGTCGGCGTCACCCCTCCCGCCAGAAAGCAGGGGCCAGCAACCAAGGAGAAAGCCATGCTCACCGATGCATCGTAGCGGCGTAATCCGCTGAATCCCTGAGCATACGGGCGCAGAAAGCCGGGCGACATCGGCATGGGTTCAGACTTGCCCGACGGTTGGGGAGTACCCACCCCCGCTAACCGGAAGACGGCACACATAGACTAAGGAACGCGAGCCTGGGGCAAACAACCCACGCGCACAGGCCCATGCCGGACATGGTTAAAGCCGGACTCCCCTGCTCTCGGGTCGGTTCCGAGAGTAGGGCCATCAAGTATCCACATTGTGCCGCCCGCCTAGCCGTTCCGGGAGGTAAGAGCGAAGGCTGAACCGCAAGGGGAAAATTTCGCCGCCAGTGTGGATTCTTGATGGCGGGCAGTACGCGCAGGCGATGCGCAGACCGGTAGACGGGTGACCCGCACCCGAAAGCCGCGAGCATGACGACGTGGTGATCATGCAAGCCGGGATCGCATCCGGCGCCATCACTTCCGCCCTGGCGAAGAGAAAGGCCAGGACCATCATCGAAGCGGCGGGCAAGGCACGCGGTCTTGTGCGGTTGAGCGAACCGAGGGGCATGGATGCTACCCGGCGATAGCGGCCCTCGGCTGGTAACCAATCCAGCCCGCTTCGATGATGGTAAACGGCACAACAGTCAACAGCCATACGCCAGCATGTTTTGCCGTTCATGCTGAGGCTCAATCGAAGCGGATGATGGCGCGGGTTGGCGTGATTCACCGCCCGCCGTAAGTACGCAACGGGATTGAATCCGTTGGGGCCAGTGCAGCTTCGCGTATGCCTCCACGATACGGGGCACCCCATTCCCAGGCCCGCGCATTCGCCGCGGCCCTCTTCCTCTTTGGAGGCTCCCATGTTGATAGAACAAGAATCCCGCCTCAATGGCGCGGGCTGGATGCCTACGCGCCCATCTACCACCGAAGAAGTCATGCGCGTACTTGAGGGCACGGCCGTTGAAGATGGCGCCCACCGAAACGCTTGCCAGTGGTCGCTGATCCTTTTTGATTATCCCGACTTCGTCGCTGACATGCCGATCGACGCAAAGCGCCAACTATTCGAGCTGATCGCCAACAACAAGGGCACTCGATACGAGGCGATCCGCAACTACGTCGTGGATGCGATCGATGCCATCTTGGAGGAAGACTTATGAAGCGGATCTGGCACCGCATCAGCCTCGAATGCTACCGGCAACCGGGTGATACACAGAAAGCCCCCTGGTACGTGTACCCGTTGACCGTAATTTTCATAGTCGGCGTTTATTCGTTTGTCCAGATGGCGGATGCCACTGGATTCTAAGGAAAAGGACATGAGCAACTCAATCGACACCATTAGCAACTATGTCTACGGCGCCGAGGATGCTTTTTCATCCGTGCTGGTTGACCGGTCGCTGAACTTTGAGCGCGAGGCGGGATTTGCCATCCAAACGCTCACGGCCAATGACTATGCAATGGGCTTGGCCGTCAAGAACAAGCAGTCTGTCATCAATGCCGTGACTAACATCGCGGCCATCGGCATCAGCCTGAACCCGGCCAAGCGTCAAGCCTATCTTGTGCCGCGTGACGGCAAGATTTGCCTGGATATCAGCTACATGGGGCTGATGGACTTGGCCATGTCCACCGGTTCCATCTTGTGGGCGCAGGCCGAACTTGTGTATGAGCAGGACGGGTTTGCCCTAAATGGCTTCGATAAGCCGCCCACCCACCAATACAACCCATTCTCAAAGGATCGTGGGGCCATTGTTGGTGTGTATGTCGTGGTGAAAACGCCCGATGGAGACTACCTGACCGACTGCATGAGCAGGGACGAAGTAGATGCCATTATGAACCGGTCGCAGTCGGTGAAATCCGGGAAATCTTCGCCCTGGAAAACCGACTACGGCGAAATGGCAAAAAAGACTGTGGTCAAACGAGCCTACAAGTATTGGCCCAAGACCGACAGGCTCGACAAGGCCATCCATCATCTGAATACGGACGCTGGCGAAGGCCTTGCGCAGCATACAGAGAAGCCAGTGGACTACATCGACCCGACCCCGATCATAGAAGGGCTTCGCGCAACCAAGACCGTCGAGGAAATGAAAGCGTATTGGGCCAATAAGAACGGCATGCTGGCCAACCAGCCCAAGGATCATCAGGCGCTCAAGGATGCGTATCTGGCCCATTTGAAGCGACTCAAGGCCGCTGACGAACCAGCGCAGGAGCCGCAGACGGAGGAAGCATGATCTTCATCAATTGCGAACAAGGCACGCCAGAGTGGTTTGCCGCTCGCGCTGGCGTCATAACGGCAAGCAAATTCTCAGAAGCCATCGCCACGCTGAGAAGTGGAGAGCCAAGTCAGGCCAGCAAGGATTACGCCTACAAGACAGCCATCGAGCGAATTTGCGGCGAAACCACGGAAGACACGTATCAGACGTTCGAAATGCGGCGCGGCACGGAATTAGAGCCGCTTGCCCGCATCGCTTACGAAGCCCGCACCGGGAATCTTGCCGAGGAATCCGGCATTGTCCTGACTGACGACCGTATGTTCGGCTACTCAACCGATGGCTTTGTCGATGAAGACGGCCTGATTGAAATTAAATGCCCCAACTCAGCCCGAAAGCTCGTGGAGATGTGGGAAACCGGCGATATATCCGAGTACGAGCATCAGATCCAGGGCGGCCTATGGATCACCGGGCGCAAGTGGTGCGATTTCATCATGTTCGCCCCCCAGCTCGAAGCCGTCGGCAAAGACTTATTCATCAAGAGGGTCATGCGTGATGACGACTTCATCGAAGACATGGAGGCCAAGCTGGTCAATTTTGCCAGCAAGGTGCAGGAGCACATCGACAGCCTGAGAAGGGAGGCCGCATGAACGCCTTTGACCACATCGTGCAGCAACTCGAAACCGGCCCAAAATTGCGCACGGCACCTCAACCAAAACAAAAAGCCGCGCTAATCGATTCCAACGTGTACTGGAGAGGGCCGCAGATTGAACGAATGCGCAACCAGGGCATGAAGATGATTGACATTGCCCGAGAGCTTGACCGCACCTATGGTTACATACGCGGCGTATACAGCCAGTATCGCAAAGCAATGCGTCAGGGCGGCGCATAAATCTCGCGGCCTGGCGCCGAGAGGATTCTAGCTCTACGACTTCCCCTCTTCCATAGAGGAAACCCCTTCCCCACCACCATGGAGCCCGGCCCCTAATAAGGGCTGGGGTTGAACACGCATGAACTCGGACTACGAGGCGTTTATTAACGAAAAGCATTTCCGTCAGCCGGAGTCCGGGTTCATCTACAAATGCCCGGAGGATTCGCCGCTGCGTGACTACCAGCGGGCATCCGTTGAATGGGCAATCGCTCGGGGCAAGGCGGCGATCTTCAAAGACACTGGCCTGGGCAAGACTTTGGATGAACTGGAATTCGGCAGTGCCGTGGTTCAACACACGCAAGGCCCTGTACTGCACCTTGCGCCGCTGGCCGTGGGCCACCAGATCAACCGGGAAGCCGCGCAGTTTGGCTACCAAACCAAGCTCATCCGCAGCATGGATGACGTCGAGGACTGCATCTGCATCACCAACTACGAGAACCTGCACAAGATCGACTTTGAGAGGTTCGCGGGCATCGCGCTGGATGAATCCAGCATCATGAAGGGAATGCAGGGCAAGATTCGGATGCAACTTACCGAAGGCGGCTCTGTCATTCCCTACCGCCTGTCGGCCACCGCTACTCCATCCCCAAACGATTTCATGGAGCTTGGCACACAGTCTGAATTCCTGGGCATCATGACGCAGGTCGAAATGCTCGCCACGTTCTTTATCCATGACGGCGGCGATACGGCCAAATGGCGACTCAAAGGCCACGGCAAGCAGAAGTTTTTCGAATGGCTGGCTACGTGGTCAATCATCATGCGCGACCCGTCGGATTATGGATTTTCGCCATTGCCCGCGTTGCCGCCACTAAATATTGAGCAGGTAGAGATTGAGACGGCCCCGACTGATGGCCTATTCGCTACCGTGGCGCAGTCACTTTCCGAGCGCCTAAAGGCTCGACGTGAAACGCTTCAGGCGCGATGCGAGAAGGCGGCAGAGATCGTCAACAGCCTGGAGGGGCCCGTCTTGGTCTGGTGCGGCCTGAACGACGAAGGCGACCTATTAGAAAAGCTCATACCCGAAGCGGCGCAGGTTTCCGGCGCCGACAAAGACGACGACAAAGCAGGCCGAATGCTCGGGTTTTCCGCCGGCAAGCACCGAGTGCTGATCACCAAGCCGAAGCTCGCAGGCTTTGGCATGAACTGGCAGCACTGCAACCATATGGTGTTTGTCGGCCTCTCGGACTCATTCGAGCAGTATTACCAAGCCATACGGCGATGCTGGCGGCAAGGACAAAAGCGCGACGTCAATGTATGGGTGATTACGGCCGATACCGAGGGCGCCGTAGTCGAGAACATCAGACGCAAACAAATACAGGCCGACACGATGATGGCCGAAATGGCCAAGATCGCCGCCAGCTTCTTCCAAGGATTCGACAAGGCACGGAGCGAGCTTCGAGCGTATGCGCCGAAGGTCCAGGCTCCGCTGCCCAACTTCATAAAGGTCAAGCATGCAAGTCAAGGACTACGCACAGGGACGTAACTACATCGCGTACAACGCGGATTGTGTCGAAGTCGCCCGGGAGCTTGAATCCGATTCTGTCGGCTTCATTGTTTATAGCCCTCCCTTTTCCTCGCTCTACACGTACAGTAACGACGAGCGCGACATGGGCAACGCCTCCAGCGACGAGGAATTCTTTCAGCACTTCGGCTTCCTGATTACGGAAATGTACCGCGTGCTCACGCCCGGCCGGCTGATGGCAGTGCATTGTATGAATTTACCCACCAGCAAGGCCAATGACGGGTACATCGGCATCAAAGACTTCAGGGGCGATCTGATACGGTCTTTTCGCGATGCGGGGTTTATCTACCACTCGGAAGTCACGATCTGGAAAGACCCGGTAGTGGCGATGCAGCGCACCAAGGCACTTGGCCTGCTGCACAAGCAGATCAAGAAAGACTCCAGCCTGTCGCGCCAGGGCATTGCTGACTATCTGGTGGTAATGCGCAAGCCTGGCGAAAACGAGCATCGTATAGAAGGTGAAATCGGCTACTACGTGGGAAACGAGCCGCCCGCGGGCTTCCGGGCCATTGAGCGCAGCGACGGCTCAGTGATGTGGGTCGTTAACTCTGACTCAGCCACCAACATAGACACATGGCAGAGGTATGCATCGCCGGTCTGGATGGATATCAACCAGACCCGCACCCTGCAGTACCAGAACGCCCGCGATACCGACGACGAGCGACACATTGCGCCGCTGCAGTTGGACGTTATCGAGCGAGCCATGCAGTTGTGGAGCCGCGAGGGCGATGTTGTGTTTTCCCCTTTTATGGGCATCGGCAGCGAGGGTTACGTCGCACTGCAAATGGGCAGGAAGTTCATCGGCGCGGAGCTCAAGGAGTCCTACTTTGCGCTGGCTCGCCGGAATCTGGACGAGGCCGAGAACGTCAAGCAGTTGGAGTTGATAGCATGACCGCCGTCTCCCCTTCCACCACCCCAGGGCCAGCCATCTTAACCAGCCTATATCTGGAGTCGAAATGAAAATCCGCCGCCACACCCTAATCGTCCTGATGCTGGCCATGGCCTGCTTTGCCGTGGCGCTGCTGATCGAGATACTGAAGCTGGGAGGTTCGATATGACCGAACACACCTATACCGACGAGGACGGCGAGGGGGAAGCCGCGACTCTCGCAGAGAATCTAATCATGCTCGGGGCCGGGGCGCTTCTATGCGCCATCCTTGGCTTCCTGGGCTGGATCATTTGGGGCTGATATGGCTGACAACAAGGAATTGCGCCGGCTGTGTGCAGCGCGCGATGAAGCCAGACAAATCGCCCTGGATCGCGGATTTGCCCTGCTGAAGCTGCAGAAGGAAGCTCGGGCGCCGGAAGCGGATAACAAGCGGCTGCGGGAGGCGCTAACAGAACTGGTAGAACCTGCGAAGCTATACGGACTCCGTGAGGATGATTACATCATTTATCAGGCCCGCGCCGCACTTGCACTTGCACAGGAACAGGGAGGCAAAGAATGACATACGAAACATACCCAGGCTCCCTTTATGACTACACGGCTGGGGCGTATTGCGGAGTGCTTGTAAAGGAGCATGTCATGCGAAAGCTTGCCGGGCTTCAGGCCAAGCACTTGGAAGAAGTAAAGCGCTTGCTTATAGATGAAGCAGATCGTGGAAATGTATTCCCTAGCATGTGGACGCTTCACTATCCGGGCGGAGAGCAAACAACAGTGAACTTTATTCCGAAAGGCGACGACGTTTATCAGCGGATTAAAAACGCCACGACTGGGGCGCAGCCAAGGCACATACCAGTGGTTTTTATAGCATCCAGCATGGAGGAAGCTAAGGCCATGGCTGACGCGCGCCACTCGGAATTAGGGCAGGGAGAGTCACATGACAACCAAGACTGACGGCGAACTTCTCAAGCGCTTTGTATGTGACGACTGCGCCCGCCGACACGGATTTCAGGCTAAACGCCCAGCCGACAGCGGGGTTAGCTCTTGGCTTTGCGATTCATGCGGTCACTTCAATATTGGCTCTTACATGCTTTGCAAGAAGGGCCGCTGGTTGACGCTTATCCCGAAGGAATACGTATGAACACCAAACAACTACGCGCCGACTTCGAGGCGTGGTGGGAGACCCGCCAGCCAGTAACATCTATCAAGGAGGACGCGTTCGCTGCCTACCAAGCAGGCCGAGCCGCCCTGCAATCGCAAACAGACGCTGGGTGGAAAGAGGCTTTCAAAGCTTGGAATGTGTGTGCGTCAATCCACCGCGAGTGGGCGAAGGGAAAGGATGCAGTGTTTACGACACGGCAAGCAGATTTTGTGTGGAACGCAGAAAATGCCTTTAAGAAGGCATGTGGCGCAGCCGCCCTGCAATCGCAGGATCGGGAGGACGCGGAATGGATGACATGCGAATCCAGACTACCGTGGGTAACGAACAGCCTAAAGCAACGGGCAAACGCGCTTCGGGAGGCCGAGAAGCGGAGCCGACGCGCATTCAATAAGGACTACATGGGCGAGCCTGCGCGTTATTTCGCTGACGCTTGTGCTGAGGCTGCTGCGGTATTTGAAGCAAGGCTGAGTGCCATCGACCACGCCCGCCGCGTTGAGGGGGAACGGGAATGAGTGATTCTCTTCTTCAATGCAAAGAGTGCAAAGCGTCCAAGCCAGCACATAGCTTTCACGTTGACAGGAAGAGCCGATCGGGGTTTCGCAGTGCGTGCAAAGAATGTGTATCGGCCTATCACCGCGCCAACAGAGATCGCATATTGGCTAGAAAACGGGAGTTATGGCCGGAATATAGAGCCGCTAACGTCGAAGCCCGCAAGGAAAGTAGCAGGCAATATAGGCGCGAAAACGCCGCAAAGATTGCCGCCAGAGAGGCTGAATACAAGCAGCGATACCCATTGAAATACAAAGCTAGGACTGAGGCGCATAACGCCATAAAGCTGGGAAAACTAACTCCCGAACCATGCGAGGAATGCGGCAATCCTAAGGTTGACGCACATCACGATGACTACTTGATGCCGCTTGAGGTCAGGTGGCTATGTAGAGAGCATCACGCCCAATGGCATGCCCAAAACGGACCTGGTCAGAACGGCGACTTAACTGTTGAAGAGGTCAAGTATGGAACCTAAAGACAACGCCATCGAAGCCGACCGCCAGCGCAGTGGTGAGCCGGTGGCGCTGCAGCTTATGGCAGTGTCCGAGTACGGGCAACTACGCTGGCTGACAGGTCGCAAACATCCAAAGGGGATTGCTTCGGTAGAGCTTTACGCGATGCCTGACTTTGGTACCGCACCTACGCTCTACGCTGCCCCACAGCCCGCCGAAATGCAAGACAGCTCTGATCGCTTCCGTATAGCGTTTGAAGAGTGGCACGATAAGACGAACTTCGTCCAAGACTGGATTAAGTCCGGCAAGCTGCCCGCCAAGTACCTGGGCTGGCACCGTGCCGACGTGCTACGTGATCTGGTGGAGAACGGAGCATCACAACCCGCCGAACCGGTGAAGGCGCCGACCGGGACCCAAATCGAATCTGAGTGGAATGCATTCTATTGGTCGGCTATGGAGCTGCATGCTTGCGAGCGAAAAGCAAATCTGGACCCATTGCAGGCTCGGTTTGTGCAGTACATGCTGTCCCGCTACGGTGCACAGCCTGCCGCGAGCGCGGAACCGTTCGAGTCCTGGGCGGCGCGGCAAGATGTTGCATGGACCCATGCAGAGAGACAAGCGGCGCAGTTGGCGTATAACGCCGCCGTTGTTGCCGCCCAGCCCCACCTCTACGACGGCGATACGCTGACAGCCGCGTATATGGCGGGGCAGGATGCTGCGAGGGTGCCGGAGGGGTGGAGGCCTATCCAAACCGCCCCGAAGGACGGCACACCCCTACTCCTGTTCGCCCGGGCGTCGTGCGCCACAGCCTCAATAGATATGTTCGGATGGTATTCGGAGGGTCGAGGTTGGATCGCGCAGTCGATATGCGGACAAGACATCGTGGACATTGTGCCATCGCACTGGATGCCGCGGCCGCCGTTTCCTGTTGGAGAGATACCCCTCACCCACTCAACGGCAGACGAATATAGGGTAAACCCCACTGTCGAGCCCAAGCTCGATACCTTGCCCGTCACTCCCGAAGAGGAAGAAGAATGGCGCCAACTGGAGAAAAACAATGGCTGAAATCCAAGAATTCGCGGTCGCCGCCGAGGTAGTCACGGCCACCATGACGCTGCCGCTGAGCACCGGCGAGCACTTCGGCCCACCCTTCACTATTGGCTTCTATCCCGGCCAGGCTGAAATCTGGATCGAAGGCGAACACGGCCGGCAGAACATCCCGACCGAGCATCTTAACCAGATCATCAAGCAGCTGCGGCGAGCGGCCAAGCTGGCGGCTGAGAACGCCGAAAAAGGAAGCAAGCTGTGACTCTAGCAACTCGATCGGCAGAACTGGACCAGCCGCTTAACCTCCGCCTGGGCCTTATCCTGGGCCGCCTCGAGCTCCGTCCAGCGTTCCAAGCATACGGGGTCCAGGATGTCGTTTTCCTCGAAATAGTCGGACATGGCATTGAAAGCCATTCGCCAGGTCCGCATCGCCTCTTGTAGGTCATTGATATCCGTCATATGCGCCTCCGATTTGAATTCGGTGAACCGGCATATGGCGTGCCTGATTTAACTGATCGGCATCCTAGCGGGCGCTGATTTTTTGGGAGAAGCCATGGAAAAGGCGCTGACGCTCCAGCAGGCCGCTGATCGCCTGGGCCTGTCCTACCAAACCATCTTCGCCCGCCGTCACGAGCTGGGCTTTCGCCTGCCCGGGTCCCGCGTTTGGCGGGTATGGCCTTCCCGACTTGCAGAGATCAGCCGGCCGCGCTACAACGTGACACGGCTGGCGCTGCAATCCGACAATGGAGAATCATCACAATGTCGATCTATCAGCGCAACGGGATCTGGCACGTCGCTATCAGCGTACCAGGCATCCCGAGAGTTAGACGCTCTACTGGGACAAACAACAGGCAAGCCGCGCAGGAATACCACGACAGGCTAAAGGCTCAGCTGTGGCGCTCGGCAAAGCTTGGTGAGCAGCTTGATCGCACCTTGGACGAGGCTGCGCTACGGATGCTCAGGCTGTCGGAAGGACAGAGCGACATCGCTTCGAAAAAGCGGCACGTCAACTACTGGCGGACCGCCCTGGGCGGCCAAACGCCCCTTCGTTCTTTAACCGCGGACCTCATTTTGGAGAGGCTGCCCACGCATACAACCCACAAACACCGAAAGCCTACGCCTGTTAGCGCGGCGACTAAAAACAGGTATTTGGCCACCATGCGGCGGATCCTGAACCTTGCCTCCGAATGGGAGTGGATCTCGAGAGTGCCTAAGATCGCTCGGTTCGAAGAGCCCAGTGAGCGAGTGCGCTGGGAGCCGCGGCCCGTCATTCTCGCGTTTGCTCAGGCGCTGTCGCTGGAGTGGATGCGAGATTTGTGCCTAGCCGCCGTAGCAACCGGAATGCGCGAAGACGAATTGCTTTCCCTGGAGCCTAAACACATTGACCTGCCGCAAAGCAACGCGTGGGTGGTGGCAGAGAATGCAAAATCCGGTTTCGCCAGGGCGGTTCCCTTGAATGCCGACGCAAAAGCAATTTTCGAACGTCGGATCAGAACCGCCCAGCGGTATGTGTTTGAACGCCGGCCGCGAGATGGCAAAGAGGTGCGCAAGATCAGCCAGAACGACGCCAGGTGCTTTCAACGAGCCTGCGCTAAGATCGGCCTGCAGGACTTTCATTTTCACGACCTGCGCCACACCTGGGCCTCCTGGCACGTACAGAGCGGAACGCCGCTTATGGTCCTCAAGGAGCTTGGCGGCTGGGAGACCATCGAGATGGTCCAGAAGTATGCCCACCTCGCCCCCTCTCATCTGGCCCACCACGCCGAGAATGTCACAATTCTGGCACACGAGAAGGAGAGAAGAAAAAAAGCCGCGTGAGAGGCGGCTTTAAGGTACTGATTTTATAGTGAAATTTTGGTGCCCCCCCCGTGAGTCGAACACGGCACCAACGGATTATGAGTCCGCTGCTCTAACCAAGCATGAGCTAGAGGGGCAAGCCTGCGATTATTACATAAAAGTAGTTGAAACTTCCACTTGCCTGC
>Ga0180220_1000370_pt1 | contig 54784 bp, 44 predicted proteins | sample eDN5th37CBELigBY_FD_151335 | JGI IMG/M metagenome (GOLD analysis project Ga0180220, IMG submission 151335) | Enriched backyard soil microbial communities from Emeryville, California, USA - eDNA 5th pass 37_C BE-Lig BY (version 2) (version 2) | ecosystem: Environmental > Terrestrial > Soil >...
CCATCCGGCCGCGCTGTATGCGGTCATGATTGTGTTCGACGAGGCGAAGGTGCCGTGGGCGGAGGAGTGGATGAAGCCCCCCTCGAACTTCTGGGCCCACCCGTTGCCGTTGGGGTCGGTGACCTGCTGTGCGGGCAGCAAGGCGTAGCCCAGCGGTCCGCCCGCGCCGCCTTGGGCGTCGTAGATCGACTTGATCTGCGCGTTGGAGACGGCGGGCACGACGTACGCGGTGCCGCCTTCGGGGTAGCGGATCGCGCCGCCTGCGAAGGTCTGTCCGCACATGCCGTTGGAACATGTCTCGGGCGAGGTCGGCCAGCCCAGCGAGCCGCGCAGCCATCCGGCCGCGCTGTATGCGGTCATGATTGTGTTCGACGAGGCGAAGGTGCCGTGGGCGGAGGAGTGGATGAAGCCCCCCTCGAACTTCTGGGCCCACCCGTTGCCGTTGGGGTCGGTGACCTGCTGTGCGGGCAGCAAGGCGTAGCCCAGCGGTCCGCCCGCGCCGCCTTGGGCGTCGTAGATCGACTTGATCTGCGCGTTGGAGACGGCGGGCACGACGTACGCGGTGCCGCCTTCGGGGTAGCGGATCGCGCCGCCTGCGAAGGTCTGTCCGCACATGCCGTTGGAACATGTCTCGGGCGAGGTCGGCCAGCCCAGCGAGCCGCGCAGCCATCCGGCCGCGCTGTATGCGGTCATGATTGTGTTCGACGAGGCGAAGGTGCCGTGGGCGGAGGAGTGGATGTACCCGCCGGCGAACATCTGCGCGTACCCGTTCCCGTTGCGATCGGTCACCCACGTCTGCGGCCCGGCGGGCCACCCCAGCGGACCGCGCAGCCAGCCGGCCGCACTATAGGCGTTCATCAACTCGTTCGTCGTCGAGAACGCGCCCTTGGTGGAGTAGTGGATGTAGCCGCCCTCGAACTTCTGCGCATACCCCCACCCGTTCGGATCCGAGATCGACGTCTGCGGCCCGGCGGGCCAGCCCAGGTCGCCTCGCACCCAACCGGCGGCGCTGTACGGGGTCATCAAGGCGTTCGCCGTCGTGAACGTCCCGAGCGAGCTCGAGTGGATGTAGGCGCCCTCGAACCGCTGCGCGAGGCCGTTCCGCTTCGGATCGGTGACTGCGCGCACGGGATCAAGTGCTCGACCCAGGGCGGCACTGCCTCCGCGCGCGTTGAACTCGTCGAGGATCGACTGGTGCAGTGTCGTCCCGTCGGATCCCGCGGCCGGAGTCGTGAGGTTCCCACCCGCGAACTGCTGTGTGCAGCCGAGGGGCGTGCACGTCTCCGCTGAGGTCGGCCAGCCGAGACGCCCGCGGATCCAGCCCGCGGCGCTGTAGGCGCTCATCATGGCGGCCGACGATGCGAACGTCCCCTTCGCGGAGGAGTGGATGTACCCGCCCGCGAACTTCTGTGCCCACCCGTTCCCGTTCGGGTCGACGACAGCCTGCGCGGGAAGCGCGGCGTACCCGAGCGGCCCCTTCTGGCCGCCCTGCGCGTCGTAGACAGCCCGGATGGCGGGGATCGTCGTCTCGGGCGTGCGAGCAGCGGGCTTGCCCTTGATGAACGACAGCGAGCCACCGGCGAACGTCTGACCGCACACGTCGTTGAGGCACGTCTCCTTCGAGATCGGCCACCCGAGGCTTCCGCGGACCCAGCCTTCGGCGCTATAGGCGGTCATGATGACGTTCGATGATGTGAAGGTGCCGCTGGCGGAGGAGTGGATATACCCGCCGGCGAACTTCTGCGCTATGCCGTTGCCGTTGCGGTCCGTCACCGATTGCTGCGGGCTGCTCGGGAAGCCCAGTGTTCCGCCGTGGCCCCCCGCCGCGCTGTAGGTGGTCCACACGACGCCGTAGACGGGCACCGCTCCCGTCGCTCGCGTCCAGTAGATCGCACCGCCGCCATACGAGCGGATGCACGACGTGGAGGAGGGGGTGCAGCTCGGGGCCGGGCCCGCTGTGCCGAGCGGGCCGCTTGCTCCACCGGTGCTCGCGTACGCCGAGTCGATCTCGGCGAGGGGATCGATCGAGATGGTGCTGCCGAACCAGTCGGTGTAGTCGCGCCAGAAGTTGCGGTTGCCGTAGGAGCCGCACCCATCGCCCGAGCCGTAGAGGTTGTTGAGGGCGCTGCGGTTCGGCTGGTAAGGGGTGTAGTTGTACAGCGCAGCGGTCGCGTAATTGCGGATGTTCAGGTTCGTGCCGCCGCATGCCGCGTTCGGGTGGTAACCGATGTAGTGCACGCCCGGCTGTCGCGCGAATCCCGCCGCACGATAGGTCTTCAGCTGTCGCGTGCCCGTGTAGATCTGCGTCGCGAGCCCTGCGGGTGCGGTGGTGCATCCGGTCGTGTCCGGACAGCCCTGTCCCATTGCGTAGCGGAGCTGATAGTCCGACGGTGCACGGCTCGTGATGAGCCCCTGCTCCTTCTGCAGCGTCACGAGGATGACCTTCGCGGAGATCCCGCACGCGCGCTGAGACCGGTAGATCAGCTCGGAGACCCGCATCGTGCCGCCGCTCATCGCCTCGCAGATCACATTCCCCGTACTGCCGGAGACCCGCCGCGGCTGATCGGCGATCGGAACCACCGCGACGTTGAGGCACTTGCCGTTCGTGCAAGTGCCGATCTTCTGGTCGAGGAACGCCTGGATCTGCGCCGCCGTCATCGCGTTGCCGTTGTAGAACTGGTCGTCGCTGATGATCAGCTCGGGGTTGAAGGCCACCGCATTCGCCGCCGACGCGCTCGGCACGACCGCCGGCGCGACAAGAAGCGCCACTGTCGCCGCAGCGGTCAAAACAAGAGCAGAGACCCGACGCCAGGCACGCCGCGCCGAATTCTGCTCACCCCCCCGAGTTCGCATTCCCTCAGGGTAGCGGTAGAAGGCCCGAACAGGTAACTCCTGTCACACGGGTATCTTGCGTCACATGCCTCAGCGGGGTAGCAGACCCCGCACGCGTGCTCGCAGTCCCGGTCGAGCCGGGATCGCGGCAGCGGCGGATTCCTGGAGGACGGCACTCATCCCCGGCACCTGCCGCTCGGCGGCGTCAAGCAGAAGCGCGTATTGGCGCGTCCGCCACGCGTCCCGCATGCGCGCGTAGCGCTCGGCGATCTCGGGCGTGCTCGACGACGCCTCCGCCGTGAAGAATTCCTCGTAGCCCAGGAACTGCGCCCATCGCGCCGGAACCTGGTTATAGACGCGCGAGACGGGGTCCTCGATGTCGGTCGGCAGCACGATCGCCTGCTTGGTGACCAACGCGTCGAGGAACCAACTGCGGCCCCCCGCGACCGCGAGGGCCGAGAGGAGCACCTGCGGATAGACGGTCGCGGCGGAATTCGTGGGGATGAGCGCGCGCACACGTGGCGCGGCCGACCGGAGGACGTCTTTTGCGAATGTGAGCCCCGAGACGTAGAAGGCCGCCGTCTGGAACTCCTCCGGGGCGATCTCCCGCGTCTCGCGTCGTCCGCGGTAGCAATCGTTCTGGCCGGTCTGCGCACGCGGGCTCACGAAGGCCGGTCCGACCTCGCGGCAGAACCGGACGAGTTTCGCAAGTCCTTCCGGGTCGACGGCGTCCTCGTCGGAGACGTACGTCACAAAGTCGGTCTCCGCCGTCTCGGCGATGCGCAGGATGTTGCCCGCGTAGCCGAGGTTCGCGTCGTTGCGCAGAATGGTCACGCGCGGGTCGTCCACGGTGTCGCGCAGACGACGGTACGTATCGTCTGGTGAGGCGTTGTCGGTCACTAGGACACGGATGCCGTCCTCCAGCGTCATCGCGGACAGTTCGGCCAGGCGGGCGGAGACAGCCTCGAACCTGTTGTACGTCGGGAAGGCGATCGTCAGCGTGGCGGACCGCGTCACGCGGTGCTCCTCTCGACATGGGCGGTGATCTGATCCATCGTGACGCGCCGAGGGTCCTCGCCCGCGCAGGCACGGCGCTGCCACTCCACAGTCCACACGAGACACTCTGGGTAGGTGAGGGCATCCCGCCAGCCGAGCTCTGTCCGGGCACGCGTCGCGTCCAGGGCGAGCAGGCCGGCCTCGTGCGGATGCTCGCGGTCATCGGTCGTCCAGGAGGCGGAGTCACCCCACACCTGCGCGGCGGTCGTGGCCACATCGCCCACGGTGACGAAGCTCTCCTCGTCAGGTCCGATGTTCCACTCGCCACGGCCCTCGCCGGCGAGGAGGGCCGTCACGATCGCCCGATAGCCGGAGAGGCAGTCCAACACGTGCTGCCACGGGCGTACCGCGTCAGGGAAGCGCAGGCGCGCGGGCTCGCCGCGCTGGAATGCCCGGAGCAGGTCGGGGAGGAGCCGATCCCGACTCACGTCGCCCCCGCCGATCACATTTCCGGCGCGGACGACCGCGGTGGGTGGACCGTCGACGCTGCTGACCCAGGTCTGCGTGAGCAGATCGGCCATGGCCTTCGATGTGCTGTAAGGGTCCGCCGCGCCGAGTGCGTCCGACTCCCGGTAACCCTCGCGTCGCGAGACGTTTTGGTAGACCTTGTCGGTGGTGGCGACGAGGTGGGCCTTCACCGAGGGCGTTGCGGCGACCGCCTCGAGCACGTTGAGCGTGCCGAGGACGTTCGTCTCGATCGTGTACCGCGGATCGCGATAAGACTCGCGCACGAGTGCTTGCGCGGCCAAGTGCACGACGACGTCTGGGCGCGCCGAACGGATCGCGTCGGCGGTGCGTTGCGCGTCGCGGATGTCGACGCGGAGGTCTTCCGCGACCAGTTCGCCCACGCGCGCCTGCTCGTAGAGGGAACCCGGCTCAGGATCGAGGGCGAGCCCGGAGACGGTGTGCCCCTCGGCGCGGAGCATCATCGTCAGCCACGCGCCTTTGAAACCTGTGTGACCGGTGACGAGCACGTGCATCGTCAGCGAGCCGCTTCCGTCACGAACTCGATGATCGAATCGGCGGCGAAATCGAGCATCTCGGGGGTCAGACCCGGGTAGGTGCCGATCCAGAACGAGCGGTTCATCACGATGTCAGTGTTCGTGAGGTCGCCGACGATCCGGAAGTCGACGTTGCGGTAGGCCGGCTGTTTGGTGAGGTTGCCGGCGAAGATCAGCCTCGTCCCGACCTTTCGATCGCGCAGGAAGCGCATGAGATCCTCGCGCTGCACGGGGTGCTCAGGATCGAGTGTGATCGGGTACCCGAACCAGGCCGGGTCCGAGTGCGGCGTCGCGCTCGGGAGCATGAGGCCCTCGACACCCTGGAACCGCCGCGTGAGGTGATCGAAGTTGGCCTTGCGGGCGTCCACGAACGCGTCGAGCTTCTGCAGTTGCGACAGACCGAGCGCGGCCTGCATGTCGGTCGCCTTGAGGTTGTAGCCGATGTGACTGTAGATGTACTTGTGGTCGTAGCCGTGGGGGAGGCCACCCAGCTGCCACTCGAACCGCTTCTGGCACGTATTGTCTTCGCCGGTCGCGCAGTAGCAGTCCCTACCCCAGTCGCGGAACGACTCGACCTGCTTGCGCACGAGCGGTGACTTCACGAAGACGGCGCCGCCCTCACCCGTCGTGATGTGGTGTGCGGGGTAGAAGCTGACGGTGGCCGTGTCGCCGAAGCTGCCGGTGTGCTTGCCGCGGTACGTGGAGCCGAGGGCGTCGCACGAGTCTTCGACGAGCCACAGGTCGTGTTCGCGGCACAGCTCCAGCACCGTGTCGAGGTCGAACGGGTTGCCGAGGGTGTGGGCCATCATGATGGCGCGCGTCTTCGGGCCGACAGCCTCGCGCAGACGGTCTGCGATGGCGTCGTAGGTGTCGAGCGACACATCGACGACGACCGGGCGAAGCCCGTTCTGGATGATCGGGTTGACCGTGGTTGGGAAGCCCGCGGCGACGGTCAGCACCTCGTCGCCGGGCCGAAGGGCGCGGCGCCCCAGCTTCGGACTCGTGAGCCCGCTCAGCGCGACGAGGTTGGCGCTGGAGCCGCTGTTTACCATAAGTGCGTTCCGGCTTCCGACGTACCGAGCGAGCGCACGCTCGAACTCGTCGTGGAAGCGCCCCGCCGTGAGCCAGCCGTCGAGCGAGGCGTCGACGAGCGCCGCCAGGTCATCGCCGTCGAGCACCTTCCCCGAGACGGGGACGGGCGTCTCGCCAGGGACAAACTCGGGCCGCGCGAGGGACACCTCGGCGAAGGAGCGGACATCCTCGAGGATGCTCGCCCGCTGGGCAGTCAAAGGCATCGGTTCTCTTCCAGAGCGGGTGCGGGGAACGCCTTATCTTAGCCGTCGGCGCTAGCGGGTAAGCTGTGCCGGGCTCACAGACGCGGAGAGGAATAGGCGTGAAAGCAGTGCTGCTGGCCGGGGGGCTCGGAACGCGGATGCGGGAGGAGACCGAGTTCCGGCCCAAGCCGATGGTCGAGATCGGCGGGCGACCCGTGCTCTGGCACATCATGAAGCTGCTCGGTCAGCAGGGGCTCCGCGAGTTCGTCGTGTGCTCCGGCTACAAGTCCGAGATCATCAAGAACTACTTCCTCAACTACCTGCCGTACAACCAGGACTTCACCGTCTCGCTCGGCGACCGCTCCCAGATCACCTATCACGGCGAGCACGACGAATCGGACTGGTCCGTCACCGTCGCCGACACCGGGGCGGCCACGATGACCGGCGGACGTGTCCGCCGCATCCGGCGGTTCGTCGACGGCGAGCGGTTCCTCTGCACCTACGGCGACGGAATCGCCGACATCGATCTGCGCGCGCTCGTCGAGTTCCACGAGGCTCACGGCAAGACCGCCACCGTGACCGCTGTGCGCCCGACGAGCCGGTTCGGTGTGCTCGACCTCGCCGAGGACGGGGCGGTGGTCCGGTTCAAGGAGAAGCCACAAGTCGACGACTGGATCAACATCGGGTACTTCATCTTCGAGCCCGCCATCTTCGACTACCTCGAGGGCGATGAGACCGTCCTCGAGCAGGAGCCGCTGACGCGCCTCGCCGACGACAACCAGATCGCCGCGTACCCGCACGACGGGTTCTGGGAGCCCATGGACACGTACCGCGAGTTCCAACTGCTCAATGAGCTTTGGGCGACGGGTCGGGCTCCGTGGCGCTCCTGGTGATCCCGCGCGCATCCGCGTCGTAGACAGCCCGAATGCCCTCCTCCAGCGTCCAGCGGGGCGACCAGCCGCGCGGAGCGGGCCAGTCGCCTGCCTCCGCGGCGAGGTAGGAGGCGGTGCGTGCCGGGTCGATCTCGTGGATCAGTCGGCCGCCCGATGCGCGCTGGACGGCATCGACGACGTCGCCGACGGTCGCGAGTTCGGGAGCGCGCACTGTCGCGAGTTGCGGCTCGTCGGGTGAGGCCGCGGCGATGAGCCCATTGGCGACATCGTCGACGTGGAGAAGGTTGAGCGGCTGATCCAGCGGGCCGGTGCGCACCGCCGCCCCCGTGTGAGCTGCGCGGATCAAGGCGACGACCAACTTGTCCCGTGTGTCCGACGGGCCATAGTTGTCGTAGAGTACGACCTCCCGGACATCGAGTCCTTCGCGCTCGCGGTAATAGGTGGCGATGCTCGAGAACGCCTGCTTCGTCGCGGCGTACAGCGAGTGGGTGGCGGGCGCGCCGTCGCGGTACTGGAAGTAGCTCATCGCGCAAACAACCGGGACATCGCGGCCGACGAGCGACTGCAGCAGATGAGTCCCCACGGTGATGTTCGCCTCGACGAGCGTGTCGACGTCCGCGCTCGTGTGTCGCCGCGCTTGGGCAGCCGCGAGGTGGAAGACCGCATCCGGCTCGGTGTCGGCGACGATCGCGTACAGCGCGGACGGCTGGTCGGCTTCGACGCACCGGATGCCGGCGGACACGAGCTGTTCCGTCGCTGAGCTGGAACGGGTGACCGCCGTCACGGCCCAGCCGTCGCGGACGAGTGCGCGCGCGAGGGTACGGCCGACGAACCCCGTCGCGCCTGTGACGAGTGCTCGGGCCATCCGTCGATCCTCCATCTCAACTCTCCCCATCGGCGGGCTGCGTCACCGGGACTCGAAGCGCAGCAGCGCCGGAAGGCGCTCGGCCCAGGCGAGCGAGTCCCGGATGCCGTCCTCGCGCGTGCGCTCGGCGCGCCATCCAAGCTCCTGCTCGGCACGCATGCTGCGTGTGTACACGCCGGCGCTGTCGCCGGGGCGCGGAGGGCCGTCGACCACGTCGACGTGCTCTCCGACAACGCGGTCGAACGCGGACACGAGCTCGCGAACAGTCACGCCCTTGCCCGTGCCGATGTTGAAAACGCGGTAGGGCTCCGACTCCGGGGCGACGTCGTCGAAGCGCTCGAGCGCCGCAACGTGTGCCCGGGCGAGATCCCACACGTGAACGTAGTCGCGGATGCCCGAGCCGTCCGGCGTCGGCCAGTCGGTCCCCGTGATCGTGAACGGGCGACCGGCGCGCCACGACGAGATGAGCCTGCCCAGGGCGTGCGATGGCTCGGGCGTTGACGGACCCGTCCGCAGCTCTGGGTCGGCGCCGATCGGGTTGAAGTATCGGAGACTCACCGAGCGCAGGTCCCCGGCGCGCGTGGCGTCCTCGAGGATCGTCTCGAACATCGCCTTCGTCCTCGCGTAAGGGCTGGCCGGGGCGAGGGGCGAGTGGCGAGTCCTCGTCGACGGTGTAGCCGTCGCTCACGGCGTAGATCGACGCCGACGAGGAGAAGACGAACCTGGTGATGCCGTGCCGCGCGAGGCCTCGGAGGAGCTCGATGCCCTTGCCGACGTTGTTGGCGTAGTAGTCGAGGGGCTCCGCGACCGAGTCCGGGACCACGATCTTCGCGGCGCAGTGCACGACGGCGGCGATGTCGGGGTGCTCGGAGACGACACGCGAGATGACTGCGGGGTCTCCGACGTCCCCGACGAACAGCGGTCGCCTGAGGGCGAACCCCGATAGTCCGGTCGAGAGGTCGTCGAGCAGCACGGGCTCGTGCCCTTCCTCTTCGCACGCGCTCGCCACCGTGCTGCCGATGAACCCGGCGCCGCCGGTGATGAGGACCTTCACTGCACGCCTCTCCGTCTCGTGTGCCCCGGCGATCCTACCCAAGCCGTCTTCGCAGAAAGTGGGGAGGCGGCGGGCGGCGTGCTCAGAGCACCGGGCGCTCGGAGGACGGGACCTTCCTCCGACGGCTCGTGTCATGTCGGCGTCGTGAGTGCCCGCGAGGGTGCCCGGCGCCCGCTTAGACTGGAATCCATGCGTATAGCCGTCGTGGCCCTCGGAAAGATCGGCCTCCCCCTCGCCGTCCAGTTCGCAGATTCGGGTCACGACGTCATCGGCGTCGACGTCAACCCCGCCACCGTCGAGAGCGTCAACGCCGGCATCGAGCCGTTCCCGGGCGAGGCGCACCTTCAGGAGAAGCTTTCCGAGCTCGTGCCCGCGGGGCGCCTGCGCGCGACCACCGATTACGGCGACGCGATCCCCGGCGCCGACGCGGTCGTGCTCGTCGTCCCGCTCTTCGTGAACGATGCCACATGGGAACCGGACTTCGCGTGGATGGACGCCGCGACGCGCTCGCTCGCTGAGCACCTCACGCCCGGCACGCTGGTCTCGTATGAGACGACGCTTCCCGTCGGCACGACCCGCGGGCGCTGGAAGCCGATGCTCGAGAGCGGCTCGGGCCTGGTGGAGGGCACCGACTTCCACCTCGTGTTCTCGCCGGAGCGTGTGCTGACGGGTCGCGTCTTCGCGGACCTTCGCAAGTACCCGAAGCTCATCGGCGGCCTGTCGGAAGCGGGCGCCCGGCGCGCGAGGGAGTTCTATGAGGCGGTCCTCCAGTTCGACGAGCGCCCCGACCTCAGTCGCCCCAACGGGGTGTGGGACCTCGGCAGCGCGGAGGCCGCCGAGATGGCGAAGCTCGCCGAGACGACGTACCGCGATGTGAACATCGGCCTCGCGAACCAGTTCGGGCTGTTCGCGGCCGAGCACGGCATCGACGTGTATCAGGTCATCGAGGCGTGCAACTCGCAGCCGTACAGCCACATCCACCGGCCGGGCATCGCCGTCGGCGGTCACTGCATCCCGGTCTACCCCCGGCTCTACCTCTCGACCGACCCGGATGCCGACATCGTGCGCACCGCGCGGCTCCTCAACGCCTCGATGCCCGAACGGCTCGTCGCGCAGGCGGCCGGCATCCTCGGCTCCCTGGAGGGGCTCAAGGCCGTCGTGCTGGGCGCGGCGTATCGCGGAGGCGTGAAGGAGACCGCGTTCTCCGGCGTGTTCCCGACGGTCGAGGCGCTCAAGGCGCGCGGAGCGGATGTCCGCGTCCACGACCCCCTCTATTCCGACGACGAGCTGCGGGCCATGGGCTTCGAGCCGTACGCGCTCGGCGACGCGGTCGACGTGGCGATCCTCCAGACCGACCACGCGGACTACCGCTCGCTCGAGGCCGCGCAACTGCCCGGCATCCGTCTTCTCGTCGACGGTCGCAACGCCACGGACGCTGCGCGCTGGGCAGGAACCCCGCGCATCGTCGTCGGATCCGGCGCCGCGGCGTAGGCGTCGTCAGGCGGAGGCGGCTCCGAGCACGTCGGGCAGCCGCTCGGCCCACGCGAGCGAGTCGCGGATGCCGTCTTCGAGCGTCCGCTCGGCACGCCAGTCGAGCTCGCGCGCGGCGCGCTCGCTCCGCGTGTAGACCCCCGCGCTGTCGCCGGGCCGTCGGGGACCGTCGACGACGTCGACCGCGTCTCCCGTGACGCTCTCGAAGGCGGTGACGAGCTCGCGCACGGTCACGCCCCTGCCGGTGCCGATGTTGTAGACCCGGTACGGGTTCGATGCCGGCGCGACCTCGTCGAACCGCTCGAGGGCGGCGACGTGGGCTCGCGCGAGGTCCCACACGTGGATGTAGTCGCGGATGCCCGTGCCGTCCGGCGTCGGCCAGTCGTGGCCCGTGATGGTGAAGGGGCGGCCCGCGCGCCACGACGAGATGAGACGGCCTAGGGCGTGCGACGGCTCGGGGATCGACAGGCCGGTCCGGAGTTCGGGGTCGGCGCCGATGGGGTTGAAGTAGCGCAGGCTGACCGCTCGCACATCGCCGGCGTGCGACGCGTCCTCGAGGATCGTCTCGAACATCGCCTTCGTCGCCGCGTAAGGGCTGGCCGGGGCGAGGGGCGAGTCCTCGTCGACGGTGAAGTCGTCGCTGACGGCGTAGATCGACGCCGACGAGGAGAAGACGAACCTGGTGATGCCGTGCCGCCCGAGGCCTCGGAGGAGCTCGATGCCCTTGCCGACGTTGTTGGCGTAGTAGTCGAGGGGCTCCGCGACCGAGTCCGGGACCACGATCTTCGCGGCGCAGTGCACGACGGCGGCGATGTCGGGGTGCTCGGAGACGACGCGCGAGATGAGCACGGGGTCTCCGACGTCGCCCACGTACAGCGGTCGCCCGAGGGCGAACGCCGAGAGGCCCGTCGAGAGATCGTCGAGGAGCACGGGCTCGTGCCCGGCCTGCTCGCACGCGCTGGCCACCGTGCTGCCGATGAACCCGGCGCCGCCGGTGATCAGAACCTTCACTGCACGCCTCTCCGTCTCGTGTGCCCCGGCGATCCTACCCAAGCCGCCTCCGCCGAACGTGGGCGGCCGTGCCGCAGCCTCAGTGCGCCAGGTACTCCCGGAGCACGTCCTCGACCGCGCGCACCGCGAATCCGGTCGCCTCGATCTTCGACAGGTCGAGCACGCTGTTGCGCGGGCGCGGTGCGACCGGTGCGCTCGCAGAGGCGAAATACTCCTCCGTCGACACCGGGCGCACGCGCTGCGGGTCGTGACCGGTCGACACGAAGACCGCGCGGGCGACATCCGCCCACGACATAGGATCCCCGCCGCCCGTGAGGTTGTAGACACCCGGTGCGGGTCGCTCAGCCATGAGGTGCACGATGCCGCGGGCCAGATCGCCCGTGAACGTCAACCGGCCGACCTGGTCGTCGACGACGGCAGGATCGACGCCCCTGTCGGCGAGCTCGCGCATCGTGCGCACGAAGTTGCGGCCGTCGCCGATGACCCACGACGTGCGGACGATGTAGTGCCGGGGGACCGTCGCCACGATCGCGTCCGCCGCCGCCTTCGTCTGCCCGTAGACGCCGAGCGGGCTCAGCGGGTCGTCCTCGTGGTAAGGACGGTCGGATGTGCCGTCGAACACGTAATCCGTCGAGACGTGCACGAGCGTGAGTCGGTGCTCGAGGGCGATCCGTGCGAGGTGGGACACCGCTGTCGCATTGGCCGCCCACGCCTCGCGGCGGCCCTCGGGCGTCTCGGCCTGGTCGACCGCGGTGTAGGCCGCGGCGTTGATGATCGTGTCGTAGTCGCGCCAGTGCCGCGCCGTGAAGACCTCGGGCGAAGCGAGGTCGAGGTCTTCACGCGTCACGTAGTCGATGTGGGAGGCGTCGCCCAGCTCCGCGCGGAGAGCGCGCCCGAGCTGCCCGTTCGCGCCGGTCACGAGGATCTTGCGTGCGGGGACGGGCTCGACGTCGGCGAGTCGCGGGTGAGCGTGGTCCTTCTCGGAGATCTCGGCCCGATCGAGCGGGATGGGCCAGTCGATCGCGACGCTCTCGTCCGCGAGGTTCAGGAACGTGTACGTCGCGTCCGGCGACCAGTGGTCGTTGACGAGATACGTGTAGGCGGTGTCGGGGTCGAGCGTCTGGTAGCCGTTGCCGACCCCGCGAGGGACGAAGATCGCGCGCGACGGGTCGAGCTCCGCCGTGAAGACCATCCCGAACGTCGGACCCTCGCGAAGGTCGACCCACACGCCGAAGACGCGACCCGTCGCCAGCGACACCCACTTGTCCCACGGCTCCGCGTGGATGCCCCGCGTCGTTCCGACAGCGTCGTTGAAGGAGATGTTGTTCTGGACGGGGCCGAAGTCGGGGAGACCCGCGGCGATCATCTTCTCGCGCTGCCAGTTCTCCTTGAACCAGCCGCGGCTGTCGCCGTGGACCGTCAGGTCCCACAGCACGAGCCCGGGGATGGGCGTCTCGGTGGCGCGCAGGCGTTTGCCGAACTCCGTCATCACTGGCCCTTGGCGGCGTAGAACGCCTCGGTCGCGTCCTTCGCGGGCGCCCACCACGCCTCGTTGTCGCGGTACCACTCGATCGTCGCAGCCAGTCCGGACTCGAAGTCGCGGTATTGCGGAGTCCATCCGAGCTCGGTGCGCAGTTTGGTCGAGTCGATCGCGTACCGCAGGTCGTGCCCCGCACGATCGGTCACGTGGTCGTACGCGTCGACCGGCTGCCCCATGAGCGTGAGGATGAGCTCGACGACCTCCTTGTTGTTCTTCTCGCCGTCGGCGCCGATGAGGTACGTCTCGCCGATGACCCCCTTGTCGAGGATCGTGAGCACGGCGGCCGAGTGGTCGTCGGCGTGGATCCAGTCGCGCACGTTCTCGCCCTTGCCGTAGAGCTTGGGGCGGATGCCGCGAAGCACGTTCGTGATCTGGCGGGGGATGAACTTCTCGACGTGCTGATACGGACCGTAGTTGTTCGAGCAGTTCGAGATCGTCGCGCGCACGCCGAACGAACGCACCCACGCGCGCACGAGCAGGTCGGAGCCGGCCTTCGTCGACGAGTACGGGCTCGACGGGTTGTAGGGGGTCGTCTCGGTGAACCGCGCGGGGTCGTCGAGCTCGAGATCGCCGTAGACCTCGTCGGTCGAGATGTGGTGGAACCTCGTGTCGTGGCGCCGCGCCGCCTCGAGGAGCGTGAACGTGCCGACGAGGTTCGTGTCGAGGAACGGGCGCGGGTCGTGGAGCGAGTTGTCGTTGTGCGACTCGGCCGCGTAGTGCACGACGGCGTCGACTTCGTCGAACAGGGCGTCGACGAGCTCCGCATCCGCGATGTCGCCCTTGACGAACCGGAACCGGTTCTCGGGGAGCCCCGCGAGCGACGCGAGATTTCCGGCGTACGTGAGCTTGTCGAGCACCGTGACGTGATGATCGGTGTGCTCGATCACGTGGTGGACGAAGTTCGAGCCGATGAAGCCGGCCCCTCCGGTCACGAGCAGCCGAGCCATCAACGACCCCTTTCCAGCAGAGCCAGCAGGTATGCACCATAGCCCGACTTGAGGAGCTTCTCGGCACGCGCGCGCAGCTCGTCGTCGGTGAGGAAGCCCTGCCGCCACGCGACCTCTTCGGGGGCGCCGATCTTCATGCCCGTTCGGCGCTCCATCGTGCGGACGTATTCCGCGGCATCCGTCATCTGGTCGAAGGTCCCGGTGTCGAGCCACGCGGTCCCTCGTGGCAGCACCTCGACCTGAAGCTTGCCGCGCTCGAGGTACGTGCGGTTCACGTCGGTGATCTCGTACTCGCCGCGCGCGCTGGGGGAGAGCCCGCGCGCGATCTCGACGACGTCGTTGTCGTAGAAGTAGAGGCCGGGGACGGCATAGCTGCTGCGCGGGTTGGCGGGCTTCTCCTCGAGCGAGATCGCCCGACCTTCGGCGTCGAACTCGACGACGCCGTACGCCTGCGGGTCGGAGACCCAGTAGGCGAAGACGGCGCCGCCGTCGATGTCCGAGAACCGCGCGAGCTTCGTGCCGAGTCCGGGGCCGTAGAGGAGGTTGTCTCCGAGCACGAGGGCGACCTTGTCGTCGCCGATGAAGTCGGCCCCGATCGTGAACGCCTGCGCGAGACCGTCGGGGGAGGGCTGCTGGGCGAACGAGATCGAGACGCCGAACTGCGAGCCGTCGCCGAGGAGTCGCTCGAAGTGCGTCGCGTCGTGCGGCGTGGTGATGACGAGGATGTCCCGGATGCCGGCGAGCATGAGCGTCGACAGCGGGTAGTAGACCATCGGCTTGTCGTACACGGGGACGAGCTGCTTGGAGACGCCGAGGGTGATCGGATGCAGCCGCGTGCCCGATCCGCCGGCGAGGATGATGCCCTTCACACCCCAATCGTTTCACAGGCGCTCGTTGCCGCGCGGCGTGCGGCTTCGCGCGGGCCGCGCGGGTGCCCGTTGCTAGCATTGTCGAGCCCTCCCGCCCGCACGCCGATTGGCACCGCCACGTGACCGACCAGTCCTCCCGCACCCGCACACGGTGGGCGCCCGCCGTCTGGGCCGCGCTCTCGGTCGTGCTCACCGGTCTGTTCGGCGCCGCCCGCGTGCTCGTCACGCCGCGCTTCTACTTCGCCGACGACTCCGAGGTCGGCTCGTTCGGGCAGTGGTGGCAGCTCGGAGACAGGCTGCTCAGCGGGCGCCTGCCGATCCTGGATCCGCACGCGTGGCAGGCGGGCAACTACTTCGCCGAAGGCCAATGGGGACTGCTCAACCCCGTGACCTGGCTCATCGCGGTGACCGCCCGCTGGGCCGAGAACCCGGTCGTCCACGTCACGATCGTGAAGATCGCGTTCCTCATGCTCATGGCTGGCGGCGTCTGCCTGCTCGCGCGCTCGTTCGGCGCGAGCGCTCCCTGGGCCGCGGTCGCGGGCGTGCTGGTGCCTCTCGGCGGGTTCACGGTCTACATGGACGCGGCCTCGTGGGCGACCGGCCTGTTCAACGCGGCCGTCCTGCCGTGGGTGTGGTGGGGTCTTCGGCGATCCGTCGAATCCCTGCGCTCGCCGCTTCCGTACCTGATCGCGAGCTACGCGCTCATCACGTTCGGATACGTGTTCGGAGTCCTCATCCTCGTCGTGATCCTCGTCGAGAGTCTCGTGCGCGCGATCGTCGCGCGCGACGGCGGGCGCGCGATCCGGACGCTCCTCGCGTCCGCGTGGGGAGCCCTCCTCACGATCGCGGTCTACCTGCCCGGTGTGCTCACGGCGCCCGTCACCGAGCGTGCGGGATTCCACGTCATCAACACGAGGTTCCTCAACGCCGATCTGAGCGACCTCATGTCGGCCGCGTCGCCGACGGCCACGGCATCCGTGGGGTCGTGGTGGGGCCCTGAGACCGCGGCCCCACTCGTGTATGTCGCGTGGCTGCTGCCGATCATCCCCCTCTTCTTGCCGATGCCGCGCGACGTGGTGCGTCGGTGCATCCCGCTCTTCGTGCTCCTCGCGCTCGTGACCGTCGTCGTCATCGGGCCGAGCGAGATCGGTGCGATCCGCTGGCCGGTCCGCTTCATGCCGTACGTGTGCCTCACCGCGGGAGTCCTGCTGGCCGTCATGGCGACCCACGCCTTCCCCGCCCGCGTCACACGCCGTCGTGTGTGGTGGTCGCTGCTGGTCCTGGTCATCGCCACCGGCATCACCTACGCCAACACGCCGGGCCAATGGCGTTGGCTCGCGCTCGTGATGGTCGTGCAGGCGATCGCGATCGTCGCGATCGGGTACATCGCGCTCACCCGGCGCATCCGGCGCGACGGACAGCGCACCGGCCTCGCCGCCGCGGCGGCCGTCGCGGTGTCGGGGCTGCTGATCATCCCGCAGCTGGCGGTCTTCCCGTACACGCCGCTGCCCAAGTTCGGGGTGCCCGACAGCGTCGCGCGCATGCAGTCGATCCTTCCCGACTCGCCCGACGACGCGATCGTCGTGGGCGACATCTACGCGCACGGCGGTCTGGACGCGAGCTTCGACGAACGCCTCATGGGCAACCTCTGGTACCTGAGCCCCACGCGCGTGAGCAGCCTCTACACGGTCCTGCCGTATTCGACCTTCTCGAAGGACCTGTGCATGGACCTGCGCGGTGCGACGTGCGCGGATGCCCTCGACACACTGTGGACCCGCGACGCCGAGACCGGGCTCCCGGTCGCCGATCTCATGGGCGTGAGCACGATCCTCGCCATCAAGGACACCTTCCCCGAGGCTCCCGTCCCGCCCGACGGATGGCGCCTCGTTTCGGAGGGGGAGTTCACGTGGCTCTTCGAGCGCGACGAGCCGGTTCCCGGAGCAGGCGGGGTCGCGTGGACGGGGCGTGGCACATCCGTCACCGTCGTCGACGTCTCCGAGACCGCGGTCTCGTTCCGTGTGGACGAGATCGGCGACGACGCTCGCGTCGTGCTGGCCCGGCTCGACTACCCGGGCTACACGATCGACGGCGCCGAGCACGCGGATCCCGTCCGGGAATGGCTTCTCACGGTCGACGCGTCGGACGCCCGGCCGGGCGACGTCATCACGGTCTCGTTCCGTCCGCCCGGGCTGCCGCTCATGATCGCGGCCTCGGCACTGTGCGCCGTGATCCTGGTGGCCTGGCCGATTTTGCAGCACCGGTGGCGCCGACGGGCTGAGACGGCGCCCGACGGACTCGGGCTCAGTGAGGAGCTGCCCGTCCCAGCAACTGGGCCTGATACACGCGACTGAGGCCCTCGGGCAGCGTCGTGCGGACGAGCCCGTCGAGGTCGGTCCACACCTCCGAGCGGATGCGGAGATCCAGCGCCTGGCCCCGCGCGTCGCCTCCGCCCAACACGATCGGCCCCCGTCGTCGCCGAAGCCGCGTGAGCTCCGACAGCAGCGCACCGATCGACACCGCCCGCATCGCGCCGATGAGCTTCGTGACGGTCGTCCCGGGGGGTTGGGCCGCGACGCGGCGCATGCCGGCGTCGACGACGGCGGCGCAGTCATCCTCGTAGATGTAGTCGCGCAGCGTGTCGAGCGGCACGTACACCGACGTCGGCTGTCCGCTGAGGTGACCCCTCACGAGGGCCGAGATGAGGCCCTGCGGCTTGGAGAGGTCCTGGCCCGCGCCGTACAGGTTCGTGATGCGGCCGATGAACGATCGCCACTGCCCGTCCGCTGTGGCCTCGCGCAGAGCCGCCTCCATGTGCAGCTTCGTGTCGCCGTACGCGCTCAGCGGCGCGACCGGCGTCGATTCCGTGAACGGCGGCGTGCCCGAGCCCGCGTAGGCGCCGCCGACCGACGACGCGAGGAAGAACGCGAGGCGCGACCTCACGTCGGACGGCGCCGCGAGGAACACCTCGAGGACGCGATCGAAAACGGATGCCTCGACCGCCAGCTGTTCGCGCGGGGTCGAGGTCACGCCGCGGCCCGCGCACCAGTAGACCTCGAGGCGCGAATCGGATGCCGCGAACTCCGGCAACGCGACCGCGATCGCCTCGACGGTGCGGTCGGGGTCGTTCCAGGGGAGCCGAACGGCGAACGCCTCGTCGGGTCGCGCTCGCTCCACCGCCCGCCCGAGGAGGCCTCGGCCGATGATCCAGCGCCGCGCCCGGGTCATTCCCGGTCGACCGCCGGGCGCTCAGGCGGGTCGGCGTGCCCGAGCGGTCCACTCGCCGGATCGCGGACGATGAGGTACGCGGGCTTGCCGAGTGCGGTGCTGACCGCCACGCCGAGGTACTCGGCGATGATCCCGAGCGACACGAGGATCACGCCCGTCCCCACCGCGGTGAGCACCATCTGCGACGTCCAGCCCTCGGGGATGTCGCCCGAGACGAACCGCGCGAACGTGAGGTAGATCGCGAACAGGATGCCGCCCACGAAGAAGAGCACGCCGACGGCGGTGACCAGGCGCAGGCCGCGGGTTCCCGACGTGAGCACCATGCGCCAGAAGTGGCCGAACAGACGGCGGTAGGAGTACCCGGACGGGCGGTCGCCCTCGGCGCGCAGCGTGATCGGCGCTGTCACGACGCGGCTCGCGACCCACGACAGGGCGACGTCGAGGTAGACGCCCGTGCCCGCGTACGCGGCGACGCTGCGCCCGATCTCACCGAGCACGAGGCGGAAGCTGTTGAAGTGCGAGGCCGGGCCGCCGCCCAGAAGCGACTCGAGCGTGCGCTTGGACGCTTTCGACGCGGTGTTGCGCACGAAGCCGTGGGGAGCCCGGTTCACGGGGTCCGCGTAGACGAGGTCGGCACGGTCGGCGAGAGCCTGGTCGAGCAGCACCTGGATCTGTCCCGGGTCGTGCTGACCGTCCTCGTCGATCGTGGCGATCCACTCACCGCCCGAGCTCGCCATGCCCGCGAGCGTCGCGGCGTGCTGACCGAAGTTGCGGCTGAGCCAGACGGGCTTGATCCACGCGTTCTCGGCGGCGAGCTCGCGGATGACGCGGGCCGAGTCGTCGGGACCGCGGTCGTATGCGAGCACCACCTCGTCCACACGTGCGGTGTGACCGGCCGAGGTGACGAAGGGCGACGTGAGCGGGCGGATCTCGTCGATGACGCCGCGCAGGGTGCGCTCACCCTGGTACACCGGGATCACGATGCTGATCCGGTGGACGTACGCCTCTCCGTCGGTCACCGCATTCTCCTCTCGAGCAGACGATACGACAGGCGGCGGGCACGAGCCATCGCCGCGGCCCGCAGGTCGCCGACTCGCACATCCGTCGCCGACAGGACCTCCGGATGCTCCGCCCGCAGCCACGCGTGGAACGCCCGCGCCTGACCGGACTGCTCGCGCACCAGCGCCACGCTCCACTGGGTGGCGCTCATCCGGAAGGTCGCGCCGACCTCGGGGTCGGGGACGAAGTCCCCGCGAAGGAGCACGCGCGAGTAGGTCGCCTGGTCGATCAGATAGGGGAAGCGGTCGAACCATCCGCCGGTCTCGGCCAGCGCTTCCCGGCGCATCATGACCGACGCGGGCTCGCCGAACAGATTCGACCCGGCGCGCACAGCCTTGCGGACGGCGTCGCGCCCCGGCATCCGCTCGTCGAGACCTCTCAGTCCCCACCCCGCCATCAGCGTGCGGCCGTCCGCGTCGACCACGTCGCGACGGCACGCGGTCAGCACCGCGCCGGTCGATCGGAGGATTTCGAGCTGTCGTGCGAGCACACCGGGTCGCAGGACGTCGTCTCCGCACACCAGCTTGATGTACTCGCCGGTCGCGGCCTCGGTGACGCGATTCCAGTTGCGCCCGGCGCCGCCGCCGGCCGGAGTGTCGAGCAGCGTGACGCGCGGATCGTCGGCGAAGCCGCGCATGACCTCTGCGGTGTCGTCGGATGACGCGTGGTCGGCGACGATCAGCTCGAGCCCGTCCACACGCTGCTCCAGCACCGACTCGAGCGTCTCGGCGAGGGTGCGTCCGTTGTTGTAGGCCGGAACGACGACGCTGAGGACGGGGACGGTCACGATTCGAGGCTCCTTCCGCGCGGCCGTCGGCTCCGAGAGGCGGGAAGCTGGTCCGCGGGCGATGGCAGAATGCCAACGGTCGAGCCTAACGCACGCCTCTCCGACCGGCCCGGGAGGCGTACAGGAAGCGCCGTGGGAGCGCGTGTATCGTTGCCCCGATGCGCAATCTGGTCGTGGCGATCTCGAGGCGCCCCGAGGTCCGATACCTCGTCTTCGGTGGCCTGAACACCGCGTTCTCGTACGGTCTCTACGCCGTCTCGCTGCTCGTGCTCGATGCCTGGGGCGTGCCCGGCGACTTCGCGATCGCGATCACCTTCAGTTGGATCGTCTCGAACCTGACGTCGTTCCTGCTCCAGCGCCACTTCGTGTTCCGCGGCACGGGGCATCCGATCGGCGAGTTCATCAAGTTCACGTCGGTGACGCTCGGCTCCTTCATCGCGAACCTCGCCCTGAGCTGGTTCTCGGCCCAGGTGCTCGGCTTCGACAGCGCGACCGAGAAGCTCATCAGCCAGCTCATCGTGACGGCGTTCCTCGTCGTCGTCACCTACGTGCTCCACAAGACCTTCTCCTTCCGCAAGGCGGGGGCGGCGCCGTCGGGCATGGTCGCAGTCGAGGAGGAGTCCGACATCGAGGACCAGGCTCCCGCACACGACCGACCCTGACCGAGGATCCGCCCCGCGGGCTCCCAGGAATGCCCCGAGTCCGTCGGTAAGCTTGTGTCACGCGGCGGCCCCTCGTGCCCGCCGCATCTCCGCGTCTAGGACCCGCACGGGCGCCCGAGCGAATCAGAAAGCACCCCAACCGCATGGATCTCCTCATCGTCGGCTCCGGCTTCTTCGGCCTCACCATCGCAGAGCGGGCCGCGGCATCCGGTCGCAAGGTCACCGTGATCGAACGCCGCCCGCACATCGGCGGCAACGCGTACAGCGAAGACGACCCGGCGACCGGCATCGAGGTCCACAAGTACGGCGCCCACCTGTTCCACACCTCGAACCCGAGCGTGTGGGAGTACGTCAACCGCTTCACGACGTTCACGAACTACGTCCACCGTGTGTACACGAACCACAAGGGCGTCGTGTATCCGCTGCCGATCAACCTCGGAACGATCAACCAGTTCTTCCAGGCGGCGTACTCGCCCGACGAGGCCCGCGCGCTCGTGCACGAGCAGGCGGGGGAGTTCGACGCGAAGAAGGCAGCGAACCTCGAGGAGAAGGGCATCGCCCTCATCGGCCGCCCGCTGTACGAGGCGTTCATCCGCGATTACACCGCGAAGCAGTGGCAGACCGACCCCAAGGAGCTTCCCGCCGAGGTCATCAGCCGCCTTCCGGTGCGCTACAACTACGACAACCGGTACTTCAACGACAAGTGGGAGGGACTGCCCACCGACGGGTACACGGCGTGGCTCGAGCGCATGGCCGACCACCCGAACATCGAGGTGAAGCTCGACACCGACTTCTTCGACGAATCGCAGCCGCTCAGCAAGAAGGCGACGGTCGGGCAGGTGCCGATCGTCTACACGGGGCCTGTCGACCGCTACTTCGACTACACCGAAGGCGCCCTGTCATGGCGCACGCTCGACTTCGAGCGCGAGGTGCTCGACGTCGGCGACTTCCAGGGCACGTCGGTCATGAACTACGCGGATGCGGATGTTCCGTACACGCGCATCCACGAGTTCAAGCACTTCCATCCCGAGCGCGCGGATCGGTACCCGTCCGACAAGACCGTGATCATGCGCGAGTACTCGCGCTTCGCGGAGCGCGGCGAAGAGCCCTACTACCCCGTGAACACCCCGGAGGACCGCGCGGGCCTCCTCGCGTACCGCGAGCTCGCGAAGGGCGAGAAGGATGTGTTCTTCGGCGGGCGCCTCGGCACATACCAGTACCTCGACATGCACATGGCGATCGGCTCGGCGCTGTCGATGTGGAACAATCAGCTCGCGTGACTCCGCGCCCGTAGGATCGTTCGCGTGACCACCGCTGCCGTCGGCGCACCCGGATCGCCGCGCCGCTACGCGCATTCCCTGTGGCTGCTGTCGGCGAGGGATCTGCGCGTCCGGTACGCGACGAGCGCGCTCGGGTACTTGTGGTCGGTGCTCGATCCGCTCCTGATGAGCGCGATCTACTGGTTCGTCTTCACGCAGGTCTTCCAGCGCACGGTCGGCCAGGAGCCTTACATCGTGTTCCTCATCACGGCGCTGCTGCCGTGGGTGTGGTTCAACTCCGCCGTGTCGGACTTCACGCGTGCGTTCAGCAAGGACGCGCGCCTCGTGCGGTCCACCGCGATCCCGCGCTCGATCTGGGTGAACCGCATCGTGTTGAGCAAGGGCCTCGAGTTCGTCTTCTCCCTGCCGGTCCTCGCGCTGTTCGTGATCGTCGCGCAGTTCTCCGCGACGCCGGCCGAGCTCAACTGGGGCCTGCTGTGGATCCCTGTCGCGGTCCTGCTGCAGACGGCGCTCCTCGTCGGCCTCGGACTGCTCGTGGCGCCGCTGTGCACCCTCTACACCGACCTCGAGCGGGCGACCAAGCTCATCCTGCGCCTGCTCTTCTACGCATCGCCCGTCATCTACAGCATCGGCGACCTGCCGGGGATCTTCCCGACCCTCGCCGTCTTCAACCCGCTGTCGGGGATCTTCACCCTGTACCGGGTGGGGCTCTTCCCGGAGGTGTGGGACACGCTCGCCGTGGTGGTGGGCGCCGCGATGTCGCTCGCGTTCCTCGCCCTCGGCGTGTTCGTGTTCCGCCGCCTCGAGCGTCCGGTGCTGAAGGAGCTGTGATGGCCGACGCGACTCTCACGACCGACGTCGCCATCCAGGTGCGCGATCTCGGCATCCGGTTCCGTCGAAATCGTCGCGGGCGTCGGAACTTCAAGGATCTGTTCGCGGACTCGTCGCGGCGCAGCCGGCCGGGTGAGTTCTGGGCGCTTCGCGACGTGACGTTCGACGTGCGCGCCGGCGAGGCGATCGGCGTCGTCGGCCGCAACGGTCAGGGCAAGTCGACGCTGCTGAAGCTCGTCGCAGGTGTCCTCTTGCCCGACGAGGGGAGCGTGCGCGTGCACGGCGGCGTCGCACCGCTCATCGAGATCACGGGTGGCTTCGTGGGTGATCTCACCGTGCGCGAGAACGTGCGCCTCACCGCCGGGCTGCATGGCATGTCGCGCGCGGAGGTGGAGCGGCGCTTCGACGACATCATCGCGTTCGCGGAGCTCGAAGGATTCCTCGACACCCCCTACAAGCACCTCTCGAACGGCATGAAGGTGCGCCTCGCGTTCGCCGTCGTCTCGCAGCTCGAGGAGCCGATCCTGCTCGTCGACGAGGTGCTCGCGGTCGGCGACAAGGCGTTCCGCGAGAAGTGCTACAAGCGCATCGACGAGCTGCTCGCCGCCGGACGCACGCTCTTCTTCGTGTCGCACAACGAGAAGGACCTGCGCCGTTTCTGCTCGCGCGGGCTGTACCTCGACAAGGGCCGCCTCGCGATGGACGCGACGATCGGCGAGGTGCTCGACCGCTACAACTCGGACTACGAAGTCGGCTGATCCGTCAGCGGCGCCATCGGCTTCCACGACGGATCCTTGGCGATCTCACGTCCGTCGCGAAGACCCCGGAAGAGGTTCGACGTGCCGCGGACGGTCCGCTCGACGAAGACGAGGCGGATGAGCTCCTTGCAGAACGTCATGAACGTGCCGAGGCCGAACAGCACCGGGTTGTAGACGCCGAGTGCGCGGTAGTACCGCTTGATGATCGCGCGGTTGCGCATGATGTAGTACCGGTACGCGTTGCTCGAGGCATTGAGGTGGCGGATCCCCATGTCCCACTGCTTGATCTCGCGCGTGCGGCGCAGCACGAACTCGTTCACGATCACCGACTGCGTCTTGCGCGAGGCGAGCCATCCGTACAGCTGGTCGTCCCAGTAGATGAAGAACCGCGGGTCGGGCAGGCCGATCTCGCGCACGATGTCGCGGTGGATGAACATGCCCTCGAAGCAACCGGAGTTCATCGGCTTGTAGCCGCTCTCGTCGAAACCCGCGGGGGCGAACGGGATCGGGATGCCCATGCGCTCGGCGATCCGGTACTGCCAGTAGAACTCGCTGCCGTCGTAGTCGTAGCGCCGGCCCTGGATGCTCTTGAACCGCGGCGCCCACTTGCCCATCTTCGCGAGACCGTCGGGGATGACCTCGACGTCGTCGTCCATGAGCCAGATCCAGGTCGACCCCAGCTCATAGGCGATGCGCATGCCCTCGCTGAACCCACCCGAGCCGCCCGTGTTGGTGTCGAGGCGGCGGTACACGAGCGCCGACGGCGCGAGCCGCTCGCGGTAGGACTCGACGACCTCGCCTGTGTCGTCGACGGATGCGTTGTCGACGATCACGATGTGCCCGGGCTTGGGATCCATGCGCTCGATGCTCTCGAGCAGCCTCGCCAGCAGGCCCGAGCGGTTGTAGGTCACGATGGCGATGGTCGCCGTCGCTGGATCGAACGCTTCGGTGCTGGGGGTCGTCGGCGAGACCATCGTCACTTCGACTCCTCGAACGTCTTGCGCCACGCCTCCAGCGAGGTGAGCTCGTCCATCGCCGCGCGGTAGCGCTTCGACAGCTCGGGCCACCGGCGACGCAGGCGCGCGTGGAGGACGACGGTGTCGAACAGCATCCGGCGGTACTTGCGGCGGTCCCTCGTGTAGATGTTCTTGCCCGAGCCGTCCGCGGCGCTCACGAGCGCGCTGTCGAAGAGCGGCAGGCGCCACCAGTACGCGTCGCCCTTGCCGAACTCGACTTCGGGTGTGGAGATGTTCTCGGGCCGCGGGGCGTGGATCCAATGCGACACGAGGGTCGACAGCGTGAACCACCGCAGGCGCAGACCCGTCGGGCTGTCGAACGTGTGGCGGGGCATCCGCTTGAAGACCTGACGTCCCTTGCGCGACCGCATCGGCACACCCGAGTCCTTGTGGACGACGGTCTCGGGGTAGTCCTTCGCGAGGGCGCGCGCCTGCGGCATGGCCGTCGCCAGGCCTGCTCGCATGTGCTCGGGACCGGAGAGGATGTCGCGGATGGCCCGGTGACGCAGCGCCACGGGGTAGTACTGCATCATCATCAGGTGCTTGAGGTCCATGCGGCGGCTGTGGCGCAGGAGCGTGCCGCCTCGTGGGATCGACGAATGCAGGAGGCCGGCGACGATCCGGTTGCGCGCGTGGAAGTAGGCCTGCCAGTCGATCGAGTCGTCCTTGCCGACCCAGGACACATGCCACAGTGCGACACCCGGCATCGAGACGGTGGGAATGCCGTGGTCTCGTGCTCGCAGGCAGTACTCCGCATCGTCCCACTTGATGAACGCGGGGAGCGGAAGCCCCGCCTTGCGGAGCGCCTCGACCGGGATGAGGCACATCCACCAGCCGTTGTAGTCGGCGTCGAGCCGCATGTGGAGCATGGGCGACTGGCGCAGGTTCGCCGCGCTGAAGTCGTGCGGCATCTTCTCCTGATAGAGGGTGCGCCACATGAAGGGCACGTCATCGACGACCTCCGCCCACGCGTGCAGCTTGGGGCGGTCGAGGAGGTCGAACATGTGCGCGCCGACGATCGTGGGGACGGTCGCGAAGCGCCCGAAGACGATCGAGCGCCGCACCGACTCGGGCTCGATGCGCACGTCGTCGTCGAGCAGTTGGACGAATTCGCTCTCCGGACGCTTGAGCGTCTCGGCCATGGCGCGTGCGAAGCCGCCCGAGCCGCCGAGGTTCGGCTGCGTCACGATCTGCAGGGTCTCACCGAGAGCGGCCGAGACGTCGGGGAACATCGACTCGGCGTCGACGCGCCGGTCGCCCTGGTCGATGACGAAGATGCGATCGAGCAGCTCGAGCACCTCGGGCGAGTCGGCGAGGTTCTTGAGCGTCCAGATGCAGTAGTCGGGCTTGTTGTAGGTCGTGATCCCGATCGACGCCTTGCCTTCGCGCGTCGGCGCGGTCTCGGTCGTCCACTCGGCGCCGTTGAAGATCGCGGTGCTGTCGTCGGCGACGATGTCGAACCAGATCCAGCCGCCGTCGCTGTACTGGTCGAGCACGAGGTCGAACGTCGAGGTCGCCTCGCCGTCGACCTCGCGGGTCTCGAGTCGCTGACGCACGCCCGAGCCGTTCGAGCGGTACACCAGGATCGTGGCGGGGCCGCTCGTGCGGACGGTCAGCCTCACGTCGCGGACCGGCGTCCAGTGCTGCCAGTACGACGCGGGGAAGGCGTTGAAGTACGTGCCGAACGACACGCGGCGACCGGCGACGATGCGTGCGCGGTGCCGGTCGAGGATGTGCCCGAGCTGCGCGCGGTTCGAGACGCGGACGGGCTCCTCGTCGATGACGGACCACGTTTCGGGGTCGACATAGAGGGGGAGGAGGTCGGGGTCGCGGTCGAGGGGGAAGACGACGTTCTGCAGGACGTGAGGCACCAAAGTCTCCGAGGTTGGCGGCGGGCGCGAGTCGTCGAGCCGAGTGACGATCCTACCCTGCGCGATCGTGGGTTCCCTGCGTGCTCACACCTCGTGCGGCAGCCCCGCGCCCTCGGCGACGTCGTCGACCGGGCCCTCTCGGAACCGCTCGCGCCACGAGCGGGACTGCCCCGCGCGCACGGCGCACAGCACGAGCATGAGCCACCCGAGGCCGAAGAGCGTGAAGCTCTCGAAGATCGAGTCGACGAGCAGGGCGACGAGGATGAGCGGCGTCCACGCGTACACGACCGCCCGCCGCTCGCTCGCGTCGAGCCACGAGCGCACGAGGGCCGCGCCGGCGAGCCCCGCGAACAGCACGAGCCCGACCCACCCGAGCTGCAGGAGCACGTCGAAGTACGCGTTGAGCGCGCTCGCGTGGTTCTGCTGCAGCCAGTAGTTGAGGCCGTTGAAGGGGAACTCCGTCTGCACCCACGGCCCGAACCAGCCCCACCCCTGCACGGGACGGAACCGCACGTAGCCGATGATGTCGACCCACAGCTCGGTGCGCATCGCGAGGTCGGTGCGCGCGCCGAGGAGGGAGATGATCGGACCTCGCGCGAGATACGCGATCGCGAGCCCGAGGACCACGACGATCCCGATCGTCCATTGCAGCGCGGAGCGGCGCTCCGGCCGCGTGTGCCGCACGAGGGCGAGCACGCCGGTCGCGAGGCCCACCGCGGCCGCGAGCACGACGACCGTGGGGGAGTCGCTCAGCGCGGCGAGGACGCCTGCCAGGACGACGGAGTACAGCGACAGGCCGGGCCGCACGGACTGCGTGCGGTATTCGATGAGGAACGTGATGAGCGCGATCACCGCGACGAAGCCCAGCGCGTTGCGGGTGCCGAAGATGCCCTGGATGGGGCCGAACGACGCGATGTTCCCCTGCACCCCGAGGAACTCGAGGGGCGTGTCGATGAGGATGCCGGAGAGCACCTCGATGCCGAGCGAGACCGACAGCAGCATCCGCAGCACGTCGCCGAGGGCGCGCGCCGTCTGCAGCGTGTCGCGGATGTGCCCGATCACGACCGCGAGGAACGCGACGGCGAGCGTGTAGACCCAGCTCCAGAACGACATCGTCGGGTCGGAGCTCCAGAACGCGCTCGCGAGCATCCACGCGAGCAGGACGAGGAGGGTCGTGGGTACGAGGCGCAGAAACGAGATCTCGCGCCGGCGACTGATGAGCACGCCGACTCCGATGACGCACAGCGCGGCGACGATCGTCGCATACGTCACGCGGCCCGCGACGCGCTCGATCGCGAAGGCGGCGAAGACCGCCCCGAGCACAGCGAACGTGTAGGCGCGGGCGAATTCGGCGGATGCCAGGAGCGCGCCGAGCCACGTGGGGGCTCTCCGGCGCGGCGCGTCGCTCACGGCACCCGCTTGGTCGGCTCGCCCCGCTCGATCGCGAGCGACTGCTCCGCCGGCCCGACGCCGATGTGGGGTGCCTGCTTGATCTTGGCGCCGAGCATCACGAGGAACAGCCATCCCCACAGCAGGAGGGGCGTGGACTCGGCGAGCCCCTGCACCAGCAGGATGGCGCCGACGAGCGTGGGCAGCAGCGACAGCGGCGAGTACGGCCGGTCGGCACGCAGGTCCCACCGCGGCCGGTCGACGGCGAAGAACCACGAGCGCCAGATGAAGGCGAAGAACGTGATCGCGATGAGCACCACGCCGACGATGCCGAGCTGCAGGTACACGTCGAGCCACATGTTGTGCGCCTGCATCACGGTCTGCCCGTGGTCGATGATCCAGCCGTCGAACGCCGGCTCGGAGGGGATCCAGGGCGTCGCGAAGCCCCATCCCGCGATCGGGCGCTCCGCCGCGCGTTCGAGGACCGCCTGCCAGATTGCCTCGCGCCCCGTGAGGTCGGAGCTGCGCCCGAGGGCTTCGAAGATGCGGTCGCGCAGCAGCCACAGCGCGAGCGCGCTGCCGAGCCCGATCGCGGCGTAGGCGATGTAGTACTTCGTCCGTTCGCCCGGGCGCTTGGCCGTGCGCATGAGCAGCACGGTTGCGAGCACGAGCACGACGGCCCCCGCGGCCACGTAGGCGGTCGCGGACGACGCGCGCACGAACAGGTACGCCGAGATCCCGATCCAGATCCACAGCATGACCTTGCGGGGTGCGCCGGACGCCAGCCGGATCGCGAAGACGATGATCGCCAGCAGCGCGACCGGGCCGAGCAGGTTGGCGTTGCCCATGATGCCCTGGATGCGTCCGCCGTCGAAGAGGTTGTCGCGCGACCAGTAGACGATCGGGTCGTCGGCGGGCTCGGACGGGATGACGAAGCGCGGCAGGATCGGACCGCCGATGAAGATCGACACCCACAGCTCGAACAGCAGCGAGAGCGAGACGACCCATTTCAGGGCGGACGCGATCGCGCGCACGAGCTCTCTCCACGTGAGCATCGCGCCGACGAACAGCGCCTGGAACGTCGTGATCGCGAGAAGGAGCCAGGTGATCGCGGATGCCGCGGGCCATGACGACCACGCGATCGAAAGCGCCGCCCACAGCACGTAGCCGGTCGCGTACCAGGGGAGGCGACGCCACTGATACGCCGGTCGCACGAGCACCCAGACGATGAGCGACACGCCGGCCGCCACGATGGTGAGGGCTGCGGTCGCCTCGGTGCCGAAGGCGTTGACCCACGCGACGCCCGAGAGGGCCATGAACAGCACCAGGATGCACCAGCCCCGCAGCAGGTGGTGCCTCGTCTTCTCCCGCGGCGGCGCAACCGGCGGGGCCGACGCCGGATGCTTCGTGTGGATGGCCATCGCGCACTCAGGCTACCGCGCGGAACGCCCCGATCTAGGCTGGGGGCGTGCTGCTCCCGCTCTCGAACGTGCCGCGCGACTATGCGTGGGGGTCGACGACGCTCATCGCCGAGCTGGAGGGGCGCGAGCCCTCCGGTGCGCGCGAGGCCGAGGTGTGGTTCGGGGATCATCCCGGCAGCCCTGCGAAGACCCCCGACGGTCGCACGCTCGATCGGTGGCTGCGTGAAGAGGGCGCGGCATCCGGAGCCCCCGATCGCCTGCCGTACCTCCTCAAGCTCCTCGCGGCCGCTTCGCCGCTGTCGATCCAGTCGCACCCGTCGAAGGAGCAGGCGCGCGCCGGGTTCGAACGCGAGGAGGCGGCGGGCGTCCCCGTCGACGCCCCGCACCGCGTCTTCCGCGACGACAATCACAAGCCGGAGCTCATCGTCGCGGTGAGCGACACGTTCACCGCGCTCGCGGGTGTTCGCGACCTCGCAGCGACCCGCAGACTCCTCGCCGAGCTGGGCGAGGCGGGTCGCGCGATCTCTCAGCGGCTGGAGGGCGAAACGGATGCCTCCGCCGTCCGCGACACGATCGCGTGGCTCCTCTCGGGCGAGGCGAGCGCGGAGGTCGGGGCGGTGGTGGGCGCGGCATCCGTCGCCGATTCTCACGAGTTCGCGCAGGAGTTCGGGTTCATCCGTCGCTTCGGCGCGGAGTTCCCGGGCGACCCCGGACTCGTGGTCGCCCTCCTCATGAACCTCGTCACCCTGCGGCGCGGGGAGGCGCTGTTCGTCGACGCGGGCGTCCTCCACGCCTACGTCGAGGGCCTCGGGGTCGAGATCATGGCGGCGAGCGACAACGTCCTGCGCGGCGGCCTCACGCCCAAGCACATCGACGTCCCGGGACTCCTCGAGGTCCTCGACCCGACGCCGGGACCCCCGCCTGTGCTCGAGCCGCGCACGGTGGCATCCGGTGTCGACCTCTACGCCCCCGGTGTGCCCGATTTCGCGCTCGTGCGGGCCCGCGTCGCCGATGGGGCGGATGCCTCGGTCGCGCTGCGCGGCACCGCGATCGCGCTCGCGGTGGCCGGACCCGTCACCGTCGCCGACCCGGAGACGGGGGAGAGCGTGGTCCTCGGGCCCGGCCGCGCGGCGCTCGCGGCGGGTGTCGATCGGCTGGTGCTGTCGGGCTCGGGCGAGGTCTTCATCGCCGAGCCGGGGGAGTGACGCGCCCTTCGACGGGCGGTAGATGGACTCCGTATCAGAATCGTGACACGCCATCGGCGCGTCCCTAAGGTTCATCCGGCGGTTGAGGCTTTACGATTGCCGACTTGACCGCCGCGAACTACACCGGTGTAATTACAACCATCACGCAACAGCGTGTGTGGGGGGAAATACAGGGTGGAGAACGAGATGACGGGGGCTTCGCAGTACCGTTCAGGCGTTCCCGACAATTGGTTCGTCGATCCGGTCCAGCTCGGTGTTCCGGGGGTGCGTCGGCCCGTTGAGGGCGATGAAGACAATCCTCTGGCCTGGCAGACCGATGCGCTGTGCGCGCAGACCGATCCGGAGGCCTTCTTTCCTGAGAAGGGCGGGTCGACTCGTGACGCCAAGCGCATCTGTGCGTCATGCGAGGTGCGTTCGGAGTGCCTCGAGTACGCGCTGCAGAACGACGAGCGCTTCGGGATCTGGGGCGGGCTGAGCGAGCGCGAGCGGCGCAAGCTCAAGCGCCGCGCCGGCTGAAGAGGGTCACGGGCAGGTGCCGCGCGGGGGTGCGGCGCCCGGGAGGTCTCGCGAATCGCACGTATACGAGCAGATTCGCGGCCTCGCCCGACTCCCCGTCACGATCCGGGGTCTACCGGCGCGTGGCGCCGGGTGTGGCCGGATCGTCCGCCTAGGCTGACGACGTCATGCCCGCCAGAGTCCACGCCATACTCGTCGTGCGCGCCGACGGTCACCCGGCGGCCCCGTTCCACGCACGACGCACGCTCGCGGCGCTCGACCGTCAGACGCGGCTGCCCGATGACGTGACCGTCGTGCTGTGCGGCGACGATCCCCGGACGCTCGAGGCCGTCGGCGTCGCGGCCGCCGGCTCGGAGGTCGAGACCGGATCGGACGGGAGGCCCGCGATCCTGCGCGCCCCTGCGGGCACCTCCTTCGCGGATGCCGTCGAGCTCGCCACCCGCACCGTGCAGATCCTGCCGGCGACCGAGACGTCGGCCGTGGCGTCCGGCACCGTCGACGCGGTCGCGTGGCTCGGCGACGAGGCGTCCCGCGATGCAGCCGCCGCCCCGACCGCGCCCGCCGAGCCGCCCGCCCGCCGCGGGGGCGACGCGGTGTGGCTGCTCGCGCAGGACACGGCGCCGGAGCCAGCCGCGCTCGAGCGGCTCGCCGGTGCGCTCGAGGTCGCGCCGACGGCGGCATTCGCGGCGCCCAAGCTCGTTCGCTGGGATGACCGCGGCGAGCTCGTGTCGCTCGGTGTGACGATGACCCGCTACGGTCGCACGGTCGGCCTCGCCGACGGCGAACTCGACCAGGGGCAGCACGACATCGTGGAGGACGTCCTCGGCTCCGATGTGCGCGGGATCCTCGTGCGCGGCGACGTGTGGCGCGAGCTCGGCGGTCTCGACCGGGCGCTCGCCGGCGCCGACGAGGGACTCGACCTCGGCGTGCGCGCGCGACTCGCCGGCCACCGCGTGACGTTCGCGTCGCAGGCGCTCATCGCCGTCGCGGGCGACGGTGTCGCCGGCCTCCCGACCCCGGTCGACGCGGTCCGGCGGCGCCACATCGCGTATGCGACGCGCACGGCGCAGCTGCACCGCCGCCTCGCGTACGCGCCTCCGGCCGCGCTGCCGTTCCAGTGGCTCGCGATCCTCCCGCTCGCGCTGTGGCGCACGATCCGGCGCCTGGCCGCGAAGCAGCCGGGACTCGTGGCGCCGGAGTGGGGCGCGGCGGTCGTCGCGCTCGTGCGCCTTCGCGCGATCGCGCGCTCGCGCCGCCGCATCCGCGAGACCCGCAAGGTGCCGTGGTCGCAGCTCGCACCGCTGCGCATCTCGCAGGTCGAGCTGCGCGAGCGGCTCGAAGAGGAACCGGATGCGCCGACGACGGCGCCCGCACGCGGCGAACTGCGCTTCTTCACCGGCGGCGGCGCGTGGCTCGTGCTCGGCGCGCTCGTCGTGTCGATCGCGGCCTTCCCCGCACTCCTCGCGTGGCCCGTCCTCGGCGGCGGGGGCATGCTGCCGCTGCATCCGGTTCTCGGACAGCTCTGGGCCGACACCGCCTACGGCTCCCGCGCGATCGGCCTCGACACCGTCGGGCCCGCCGACCCGTTCGCCGCGCTCGTCGCCGTGATCGGGTCGCTGTGGCCGATCGCGCCGTCTCGCGCGCTCGTGGTGCTGTGGGTGCTCGCGATCCCGCTCGCGGCGCTTGGAGGGTGGTTCGCCGCGACGCGCGTGAGCGATCGCCCCGTGCTGCGGTTCACGGGCGGTGTGGTGTGGGCGCTCGCGCCGACGTTCCTCGCCGCGCTCATCCAGGGCAGGCCGTCCGCCGTGCTGTTGCACCTGCTGCTGCCGTGGCTGTTCTATGCGGGGTCGGTCGCGCACCGCGCGTGGGTGCCGGCGGGAGCGGCTTCGATCCTCCTCGCGCTGTGCGTCGCGTGCGCGCCCGCACTGGCGCCCGCGTTCGTCGTCATCTGGGTCGGCGCACTCGCGCTCGACATCATCCTGCGCGGCGGCCGTGGCGTGGGCCGGCTCGTGTGGCTCGTCGTCCCGGCGGTCGTCTTCGCCGCGCCGCTCGTCTGGTACCAGTTGCGCAACGGCTCGGCCCTCGGCCTGCTCTCCGACCCCGGCGCGGTGTGGGCAGGGCCTCAGGTCGCGGCGGATGCCTCGGGCCGCGCGTCGCTCGCGGCGGGCCTGCCGACCGGCGACCTCGCCGGATGGGCGACGATGCTCCCCGGCGCCGACCTGTGGTGGGTCCCGCTGCTGGCGGCGCCCGTCGCGGTGCTCGCCCTCATCGCGCCGCTCACGCAGCGGTGGGCTGCGGGCGCGGTGCTGCTGGTCGTCGGCGCGCTCGGGCTCGCGACGGCGTTCGCCGCGGTCGGCATCTCGGTCGCGTTCACGCAGTCAGAGTCGGTCCCGCTCTGGCCCGGCACCGGCCTGAGCCTCGCGTGGCTGGGCGCGCTCGGCGGTGCTCTCGTCACGCTCGACGCCGCCATCGGATCCGGCCGCGAGCCCGGCGTCGGGCACGTCGCATCGCCCGTGCTCGCGCGGCGCCTCGCGGCCGCCCGCTCGGGACTCGCGCTCCTGGTCATGGTCGCGATCGCCGTGCTCGCGGTACCGAGTCTCACGGCGCTCACGCGCGGAACCGCCCTCATCGGCCCGGGCGATCAGAGCACGCTGCCGGCGTTCGTCGCGGCGGAAGGACGTGAGAACCCGGATGTCGGCACGATCGTGCTGCGCCCCCAGAACGAAGGCGGCGTCGCCGCCCGCGTCGTGTGGGGCGCGAGCGAGACCCTCGGCGGACAGGCGACGATCGTCTCGACCCGTCCCCGCGCGACGGATGCGGACCGCGACCTCGCCGAGCTCACGGCAGACCTCGTGACGCCCGCCGCGACCGACGTCGTGGCGCGGCTCGCCGAGGACGGCATCGGCTTCGTGCTGCTCGCGCCGAGCGATCCGCCCGAGTCGGATGCCGCGCGCGCCCTGCGTCTCGGCGCCGCGACGTCGCTCGACCAGCGCGACGGTCTCGTCGCCGTCGGCGAGACCGCGAAGGGCTCTCTGTGGCGCGTGACGGGCGACGTCGCGCCCCGACCGGCGGCCCCCGCGTCCGCGACGACTTTCGTGGGCCTCATCGCGGCGGTGCAGCTCGTCGTCCTCGGCATCGCGGTGCTGCTCGCGATCCCGACCGCGGCGTCGCGGCGCGCCGCGCGTCACACTTCGCGCGTCGTCGGCCCGCACTGGCAGGAGGGGCGATGAGCATGAGTGGTACGCGCTACGAGTCCGGTGCGCGCAGCGCACCGATCGCCCGAAGGGGGCGATCGAATGAGCGATAGGCGGATCTTCCGCTGGGCCACCTCGGGCGCACGCGTCATCGCGGGCACGGTCGTCGCCGTGGGGTTCGTCGTCGCCGTGGTGACCGCCGTCGGCGTTCCGTGGCCGACTTACGAGCGTCGCCCGGTCGAACTGACCGCCGTGCCCGTGCCGTCGGCGTCGATGCTCGTGTGCTCGGGCGACATCCTCGCCCTCGGGCAGATCGTCGAAGACCCCGATCAGGTGGTGGTCGCCGCGTCGCAGTCGGTTGTCGCCGGGGCCGAGGACGGGGCGATGGCCGAGTTCGTGCTCGGCGGCCCGGGTGCGCCGCTGGCGTACAGCAAGGAGCCCGACGGTTCGCGGCGCTTCATGGTGGCCGCGTCCGGAGCAGCGACGGCCGACGCGCCCTTCCTGCGCGGCTATGCCGCTTCGGCCTGTCGTCCGCCGCTCATCGAGTCGTGGCTTGTCGGAGGCTCGGGCGAGACGGGTGCGGCCGACATCGTCGTGATCTCCAACCCGGGGCGCGTCGCGGCGACGGTGGAACTGACGGTGTTCGGGGCCACCGGCCCCGTCGTGCCTCCCGGCGGCGCCGCGATCGTCATCCCCTCCGGCCAGCAGCATGTCGTCCCGCTGTCGGGCATCGCGCGCGGCGAGGCCAGCCCGATCGTTCGAGTCAGCGCGAGGGGCGCTCCCGTGACGGCGTCTCTGCAGACGAGCATCACGCGCACCCTGGCGACAGGGGGAGTCGATCAGGTCGACGCGGTCGCGGGCCCCGATACCGTCCAGGTGATCGCCGGAGTCCCGGTCATGGCGGGCGCGGCGGGCGAGGGCCAGGTCGCGACCATCGCGCGCGTGCTGTCGCCCACGGCCGCCGGCACAGCGACCCTCACCGTCGTCAACGCGCGAAACGGCGCACCGGCGCGCGAGCCGCAGCCGCTCGAGCTCTCGGCGGGGCTGCCGCTCGAGGTCGACCTCGGCGGGCTCGAGCCGGGCGACTACACGGTCGAGGTGACCGCGGATGTCCCGATCCTCGCCGCCGTATGGCAGACGACGGGCTTCTCGCCCGGCGCCGACTTCGCGTGGTACACGCCCGCGCCCGAGTTCGAGGGCACCACGATGCTCGCCGTCCCGCCCGGGCCGCCGCGCACGCTGACACTTGTGAACCGCGGCGACGCGGAGGCGCTCGTGAGTGTGAGCGACGGCACGCAGTCCTCGCAGACCGCTGTTCCGCCGCTCGGCTCCACGGTCGTTCGTGTCGCCACGCAGGGTCTCGTGACCCTGGAGACGACGGCCCCGCTGCACGCGAGCCTCTCGCTCACGGGCGACGGCGCGCTCGCGGGCTTCCCGGTGTGGCCCGCCGACACGGGATCCGAAGCCGTCGTCGTCTATCCCTGAGTCCACTCGCGGCAGCCGTACGCGGCTTCGCTGGGCCGGCGCCCGCCGTGTGCGTCCCGCCTAGGATGGGGCGCATGGCGTGGCGCAGAACCCGGAGCGCCGTGCGGCGGCCCGCGCGGCACGGCCGTCACGGGCGCGAAGGCCGCAGCCCCGTGGTGCGACCGCCGCTGCCCCCGCTCGACACGCGCATCGACCGGTTCGATCTCGCGGTCGCGACCGCCGCGGAGTTCCTGCGCTCGGCGTGGCCGGAGCTGCGCGATGTGCGATTCGAGGTCGCCGACATGCCGCCCGCGGCCGACGCCGAGGGCATCCCGCGCTGGAAGGTGCTCGCGGACGAGAAGCGCATCATCCTCTACCGCCTCCCCATCGAGCGGCTGAGCCACCTGCACCGCAACGACGACCTGCATCGCCGCATGATGGTGGAGAGCTGTGTGTTCCGTGCCGCCGCCGAGTACCTCGACCGCGACCCGTGGGACCTCGGGCCGGAGAGGTTCCGGTACTTCTGACGCGAGCCGGAGCCTCCGGCGAAGGCGCGTGCCGCGCTTCGTCTCGCTTCGCTCGCTCAGCGGCCGGGTCGCGCGGCGCGCAACGACCGGTCGTCCGGCGCGCCCCCTCCCGGTGCATCCGTGTCGCCGGTAGCGTGGCGGCGATGCGCGACAGACTCTGCTCCAAGGTCGGGTGCGCCCGCGAGGCGGTGTCGACCCTCACGCACGACTACGGCGACCAGATGGCCGCGATCGGCCCCCTGGCCGGCAAGCTCGATCCGCACGCGCACGACCTGTGCGCGATCCACACCGAGCGGCTCTCCGTGCCGAAGGGCTGGGTCGTCGTGCGGCACGAGACGCTGCAGGTCTGAAGCCGTCCAGGCGACGCCCGGCAGGGCGTGGGAGAATGGCCGGATGCCGATCGACGTCTCGCCTCGCTCCGCCGCCTCGACCGACGCTGCCGCCGCGGCATCCGCCCGTCGCCTCGACTACGAGGTCGCCGACCTGTCGCTCGCCGAGGCAGGCCGCCACCAGATCCGCCTCGCCGAGAACGAGATGCCGGGGCTCATGGCCCTGCGTGAGGAGTTCGGTCCGACGCAGCCTCTCAAGGGGGCGCGCATCGCCGGCTCGCTGCACATGACGGTGCAGACCGCCGTGCTCATCGAGACCCTCGTCGCGCTCGGCGCGCAGGTGCGCTGGGCGAGCTGCAACATCTTCTCGACGCAGGACGAGGCCGCGGCCGCCGTCGTCGTCGGCCCGAACGGAACCGTGGAGGCCCCCGCGGGCGTCCCCGTGTTCGCATGGAAGGGCGAGACTCTCGAGGAGTACTGGCGCCTCGCCGACCGCATCTTCGACTGGTCGGCCGAGGGATTCGATGGGCCGAACCTGATCCTCGACGACGGCGGCGACGCGACTCTGCTCGTGCACAAGGGAGTCGAGTTCGAGAAGGCTGGGGCGGTGCCGGACCCTTCGACGGGCTCAGGGACCGCGACGGGCTCAGGGACCGCGACGGGCTCAGGGACCGGGACGGGCTCAGGGACCGGGACGGGCTCAGCAAGCGGCGAAGTGTCGGCCGAGTACCGCGTCATCCTCGACACGCTGCGCGCGAGCCTCGCGCGCGATCCGCAGCGCTTCACGCGCATCGCGAAGCAGCTCATCGGCGTCACCGAGGAGACCACGACCGGTGTGCACCGCCTGTACGAGCTCTCCGCGAAGGGGGAGCTGCTGTTCCCCGCGATCAACGTCAACGACTCTGTGACCAAGTCGAAGTTCGACAACATCTACGGCATCCGCCACTCGCTGCCCGACGGCATCAACCGCGCGACCGACGTCCTCATCGGCGGCAAGGTCGCGTTCGTGGCAGGCTACGGCGACGTGGGCAAGGGCGCCGCCGAGGCGCTGCGCGGCCAGGGCGCGCGCGTCATCGTGGGCGAGATCGACCCGATCTGCGCGCTGCAGGCCGCGATGGACGGCTATCAGGTCGCGCGCCTGGACGACGTGATCGGCGAGGTCGACATCGTCATCACGGGCACGGGCAACACGCGCGTCGTGACCGTCGAGCACCTCCTCGGGCTCAAGCACCTCGCGATCGTCGGCAACGTCGGGCACTTCGACGACGAGATCGACATGGCCGGCCTCGAGGCGCTCCCCGGCGTCGAGAAGGTCGAGATCAAGCCGCAGGTGCACGAGTGGCGGCTGCCGAACGGGCGCAGTGTGCTCGTGCTGAGCGAGGGGCGCCTGCTCAACCTGGGCAACGCCACGGGGCATCCGTCTTTCGTCATGAGCGCGTCGTTCGCGAACCAGGTCCTCGCGCAGATCGAGCTGTTCACGCGGCGGGCGCAGTACCCGACGGGTGTCTACACGCTCCCGAAGACGCTCGATGAGAAGGTCGCGCGTCTGCACCTGCCCGCGCTCGGTGCGAAGCTGACCGAGCTCACGCCCGAGCAGGCGGCGTACCTCGGCGTGCCGGTCGAGGGGCCGTACAAGCTCGACCACTACCGGTACTGACGCGGGCGCTTCGTCTCGCTGCGCTCGCTCAGCGACCGGGTGTCATTCCTGCGATCGCTCAGCGACCGGACGCAGGGTGCGCCGGGCGCTGAGCGAGGGAGCGGAGCGACCGAGACGAAGCGCTACCGCGAAGGGAACCCGCGCGGTGCCGCCGGGCTCGCCGCGGTGAGGGTGTCGACTCGCAGCGCCTCGAGGGTCAGCGCGCGCAGCTCCCGCTCGCGCCGCACCGCGGCGACACCGCGCAGGAACGTCTCGGGATCGGCCGCGGGCACCGGTGACACGAACGGGCGCGTCTCCTGTGCGAGGGTCGTGGCGAGCCGGATGCGGGCGGGCGCGTCGAGCCGATCGGCGCTCTGCGCGAAGCGCGCGATGCGCCGCGCGAGTGTGTCCGGAAGCCGCGCGACATCGGCGGTTGCGGCCCACGCCGCGAGCGACGGCGGCACTCCCGGAGACGGCTCGGGCAGGCGGGGCGTGCGCGTGCGCTCGGAGTAGGTGCCCGCGACGAGGTCGCCGAGCCGCTGCGATCGCGGAGTGAACGCCCCCACGATCGCGGCGACGGCGCCGAACGTGAGCCACAGCTCGATGACGCCGACGAGGGCGCGGATGAACGCCTGGCGGAATCCGGATGCCCCGCCGTCGGCCCGCACGATGCGCCCGCCCACCGCGAGGCGGCCGAGGCTGCGTCCGCGCGTCGTCGTCTCGACGACGGTCGGGATCACGACCATCACGAGCACGAGCACAGCGATCGAGAGGATCGGCACGACGTTCTGGTCGATCACGCCCTGCGCGAGGAGCCACGACGCCACCAGCGCGAAGAGGATGAGCACCAGGACGCCCACCAGGATGTCGATCAGGGTGCCCAGCGCGCGCAGGAAGTACCCGAGGGGCTGCACGTCGAGGGCGACGGCCTCGCCGGTGAGGATCTCGTCCTGGTGAAGCTGCACCACCGAGACCCCCGGGCCGGGGGAGGGGGCGGGATCGGGCATGGGTACAGTAAACAGCAAATGGATCTCGACGCCCTCGCCGCCGCCCGCCGCGAGGAGTGGGCCCGGCTCGACGAGCTGAGCCGCGCGCGGCACCTCACCGGCGCCGAGGTCGACGAGCTCGTGACGCGCTATCGCGCGGCATCCGCCGATCTCGCCGACATCAAGACCTCGGCGGGGCGCACGGCGCACGGCGACCACGTGTCGACGATGCTGGCACGCGCCCGCCTGCGGCTGACGGGCGCTCCCGAGAACGTGCTGCGGCAGATCCCGCGGTTCTTCGTGCTGCAGCTTCCCGCAGCGCTGTACCGGGTGCGGTGGACGACGCTCGCGATCGCCCTCGGGTTCGTGGCCGTCACGACGATCGTGGCCGCGTGGGTGTCGTCTGACCCGGCGCTCGTCGCGAGCCTCGGCGACCGGGCGCAGCTCGAGCAGTACGCCGAGAACGAGTTCACCGACTACTACACCGAGAACCCCGCGGCGGTGTTCGCGGGCACGGTGTGGACGAACAACGCGTGGATCGCCGCGCAGTGCGTGCTGTTCGGCATCACGGGCCTGTGGCCGATCATGGTGCTCGTTCAGAACGCCGTCGGCGTGGGCACCGCCGCAGCCGTCATGATCGCTTTCGACCGTGCCGACGTCTTCGTGCTGTACATCCTCCCGCACGGTCTGCTCGAGCTCACGGCCGTCTTCGTCGCGGCCGCCGCGGGGCTGCACATCTTCTGGGCGTGGATCGCTCCGGGTCCGCGCAGGCGCGGGGAGGCGTTGGCCTCCGCCGGCCGGTCGCTTGCGACCGTCGCGATCGGGCTCGTGTTCGTGCTCGCCGTGTCGGGTGCGATCGAGGGCTTCGTGACGGGCCAGCCGTGGCCGTGGGCGGTCAAGATCGGCATCGGGGCGGGCGCGCTCGCGCTGTTCCTCGTCTACATGCTCCTCGTCGGCGGGCGTGCGTACCGCGCGGGCGAGACGGGCGACCTCACGGAGTACGAGACGGGCACGCCGACGCTCACGGTGGGCTGAGGATCCCACTGACTGGGTCCAGCTTTTTTGGATTGTTCAAAACAACGGTAGAGTGGGAGGCGTGACGATCGCCGACTCCCACCCCGAAGCCGAGACCGCGATCCGCGGCGCCGGGCTTCGCGTCACAGAGTCCCGCCGCGCCGTCTACGAGGCACTGCGCGAGCACCCGCACGCGAGCGCCGAAGACGTGTTCGCGCAGGTCGTCCCGACCGTGCCGGGCACGAGCCTGCAGTCGGTGTACAACGCGCTCAACGACTTCGTGGGCGCGGGCCTCGTGCGCCGCATCGAGCCCGCAGGCCGCGCGGGGCTCTTCGAGCTGCGCGTCGCCGACAACCACCACCACATCGTGTGCCGCTCGTGCGGTGCGATCGAAGACGTCGACTGCGTGCACGGCGAAGCGCCCTGTCTGCAGCCGTCCGATGCGCACGGCTTCGCGCTCGAAGTCGCCGAGGTCACATTCTGGGGCGTGTGCCCCGCGTGCTCGACCGACGCGGTCGCCTGAACCGCGATCGCCTGTCCGTCCACCCGCTCCCGAGGAAGGAACATCCATGACACAGATCGATGACACCAGCGGCATCGGCGAGAACCCGACCGACATCGACCAGTCCGTCACCGTCACCGACACCGAGGAGGCCTACGCGGAGCAGGCCGAGACGTGCCCGGTGATCCACAAGCAGCCGCACCCCACCACGGGCTCGGCGAACCGCGTGTGGTGGCCGAACCAGCTGAACCTCAAGATCCTCGCGAAGAACCCGGCGGAGCGTAACCCGCTGGGCGAGGAGTTCGACTACAAGGCGGCCTTCCTCAGCCTCGACCTCGCCGAGGTGAAGAAGGACATCGCCGAGACGCTCACGACGTCGCAGGACTGGTGGCCCGCCGATTTCGGCCACTACGGGCCGCTCATCATCCGCATGGCGTGGCACAGCGCGGGCACGTACCGCGTGACCGACGGTCGGGGCGGCGGCGGCGCGGGTCAGCAGCGCTTCGCGCCGCTGAACAGCTGGCCCGACAACGTCAACCTCGACAAGGCCCGCCGCATCCTGTGGCCGGTCAAGAAGAAGTACGGCCAGAAGCTGTCGTGGGCCGATCTCATGATCCTCGCCGGCAACGTGGCGCTCGAGACGATGGGCTTCAAGACGTTCGGCTTCGCCGGTGGCCGCCCCGACGTGTGGGAGCCGGACGACGACGTGTACTGGGGCCCCGAGACCACGTGGCTCGGCGACGAGCGCTACAAGGGCGACCGTGAGCTCGAGAAGCCGCTGGCTGCTGTGCAGATGGGCCTCATCTACGTCAACCCCGAAGGCCCGAACGGCAACCCCGACCCGATCGCCGCCGCGCGCGACATCCGCGAGACGTTCGGCCGCATGGCGATGAACGACGAGGAGACCGTCGCGCTCATCGCGGGCGGCCACACCTTCGGCAAGACGCACGGTGCGGCATCCGACTCGAACCTCGAGGACAACCCCGAGGCCGCGGGCCTCGAGATGCAGGGTCTCGGCTGGAAGAACAACCACGGCACCGGCAAGGGCGACGACACGATCACGTCGGGCCTCGAGGTCACCTGGACGTACCACCCCACCCGCTGGGACAACGAGTTCTTCCACATCCTCTACGCGTACGAGTGGGAGCTCATGGAGAGCCCCGCCGGTGCGCACCAGTGGCGTCCGAAGAACGGCATGGGCCAGGACATGGTGCCGCTCGCGCACTCCGAGGGCAAGCGCGAGCCGCGCATGCTCACGACCGACCTCGCACTGCGGTTCGACCCGGAGTACGACAAGATCTCGCGGCGCTTCAAGGACGACCCGGATGCGTTCGCCGACGCATTCGCGCGCGCATGGTTCAAGCTGACCCACCGCGACATGGGCCCGATCGAGCGCTACCTCGGCTCCGAGGTGCCCAGCGAGGAGCTCATCTGGCAGGACCGCGTCCCGCCGGTCGACCACCCGCTCATCGACGCGGCCGACGCCGCGGCGCTCAAGCAGAAGGTGCTCGAGTCGGGCCTCACGATCTCGCAGCTCGTGTCGGCCACGTGGGCGGCGGCCTCGACCTTCCGCGGCAGCGACAAGCGCGGCGGCGTCAACGGCGCCCGCATCCGTCTCGCCCCGCAGAAGGACTGGGAGGTCAACAACCCCGCCCAGCTCGCGATGGTGCTGTCGACGCTCGGCGGCATCCAGCGCGACTTCAACGCCGCGCAGACCGACGGCAAGAAGGTCTCGCTCGCCGACCTCATCGTGCTCGCGGGCAATGCGGCCGTCGAGAAGGCGGCGAAGGACGCGGGCGTCGACGTCGAGGTGGAGTTCCACCCGGGTCGCACGGATGCGTCGCAGGAGCAGACCGACGTCGAGTCGTTCCAGTACCTCGAACCCGTCGCCGACGGCTTCCGCAACTACCAGGGACCGCTCGCCGAGCTGCCCGCCGAGTACCACCTCATCGACAAGGCCAACCTGCTCACGCTGACGGCGCCCGAGATGACCGTGCTCGTCGGCGGACTGCGCGTCCTCGGCGCGAACTGGGACGGCTCGGAGTACGGCGTGTTCACCGACCGCCCGGGTGTGCTGACGAACGACTTCTTCGTCAACCTGCTCGACCTCGGCACGACCTGGAAGCCGCTCGACCCGGGTTCGCACGCGTTCGAGGGCCGCAAGGACGGCTCGGGCGAGCTCGTCGGCCGCGGCACGCGCGTCGACCTCGTGTTCGGCTCGAACTCGGAGCTGCGTGCGCTCGCCGAGGTGTACGCCTCGGACGACGCCCGTGAGAAGTTCGTGCGCGATTTCGCCGCGGCGTGGGGCAAGGTCACGGAGCTCGACCGCTTCGATCTGCACGCGTGATCCGCGCGCGCTGATCCGCGCCGCAACGCAGAAGCCCGCCCCCGACTGTGGGGGCGGGCTTCCGCGTTCGCGAGCGCTTCGCAGGTGATCAGCGCGTACGCGCCTCGCGCTGCGCGGGCGCCACGGGCTGCTTCTCGAAGAGCGCGCGGTGCAGGAACCCGGCGAGCACGCCTCCGACGAGCGGGAACACGATGAACACCCACAGCTGGATGAGTGCGTCGGGTCCGCCGTAGATCGCGGCGGCGATCGACCGCGCCGGGTTGACCGACGTGTTGTCGATCGGGATCGACGCGAGGTGGATGAACGTCAGCGTGAGGCCGATGACCAGTCCCGCGAACCCGGCGGTGCCGCGCTGCGGGTGCGTCACGCCGAGGATCACGAGCACGAAGATCGCCGTGAACAGGATCTCGGCGATGATCGCCGCGCCGAGGCCGAAGCCGCCGGGCGAGTGCTCGTCGAAGCCGTTGCTCGCGAAGCCGGCGTCCTGCGCCGCCGACAGCCAGCCGTTCGGCCCGAACAGTCCGATGAGCACGAGCAGGGTCGTGCCGACGGCGCCGCCGACGATCTGCGCGATGACGTAGCCGGCGACGTTGCGCCACTCGAAGCGGCCGGCCGCGGCGAGTCCGAACGTGACGGCGGGGTTGAAGTGGCCGCCCGATACCGGGCCCCACGCGTAGATGCCCGCCATGACCGTGAGGCCGAAGGCGAGCGCGACCCCGAGGTACCCGATTCCGAGCGGCGAGCCTTCGGCGCTGACGCCGGCGTTCGTCGCGAAGAGGGCAGCCCCGAGGGAACCGAACACGAGCAGGAACGTACCGAGCGCCTCGGCGACGAGTTTCGTCGCGGTACTGGGGGCGCTCGCGGTGGCATCCGACATGCGGACTCCTTCCTTTCGAGCGCGAGCGTAGCGCTCGGGCGTGTCGCGCGTATCGCACCGCTCCGGGCGTGTCCGCGACCCACGAGGGGTGTCGGCGGATGCTGCGCCGGCGGTGTCGCGCCTAGAGGCGCCCTGCGGCCTTGAGCGCGAGGTAGCGGTCGGCGATCTTCGGCGGGAGGTCGTCGGGTCCTGCCGAGATCGCCTCGGCCCCCGCCCGCGCGACGGCGGCCGCCACCCGCGCGGCGTCGCGCTCGGCACGCTCGACAGCGGCCGCCCGGTAGACGTCGGCCGCATCCGGGCGGGACTCGCGGTCGGCGGGCAGCGAGTCGGGGGAGTCGGAGACCGTTCCGACGAGCACGTGCGCGCGCCGTGTGAGAGCCGGAAGGGATCCCAGGAAGCCCCGCGCGGACTCCGGCGCGTCCTGGGCCGTGAGGAGCACGACGAGCGACGGGCGCGACGTCAGCGTGCGCATCTCGGCGATCGCCGCATCCCAATCGGTGTCGACGAGCTGGGGCTGGACGCTCGCCATCGCGTCGACCATCGCGGGCAGGAGCGCGGGTCCGTCGACGCGCGTGACACGCGCACGCGTCACCCGGTCGAACATCAGCAGGTGGGTGTGGTCGCCCGCACGGTTCGCGAGCGCCGCCAGCAGGAGCGCCGCCTCCATCGCGGCGTCGAGCCGCACCCCGTCGCGCACGCGCGCCGCCGCGGTGCGGCCCGTGTCGACGACGATCACGACGTGCCGATCGCGCTCCGGCCGCCACGTGCGCAGCATCGTCGTCGTCGCGCGCGCGGTCGCCCGCCAGTCGATCGAGCGCACATCGTCGCCGCGCACGTACTCGCGCAGGCTGTCGAACTCCGTGCCTTGACCGCGCACCTGCACGCTCGTGTTGCCGTCGAGCTCGCGCAGGCGGGCGAGGCGCGACGGCAGGTGGCGCCGTGCGGTGAACGGCGGCAGCACGCGGATCGCGCCGCGCGACGCGATGCGCGCCTGGCGGCCCGCGAGCCGGAGCGGACCCTCCGACCGGATCACGACGAACTCCGACACGAGCTCGCCCCGACGGCGCGGCAGCAGCCCAACCGCGATGCGGCGACGCTCGCCGGGAGGAAGCACGACGCGGCGCCTCTCCGCCGGAGCGCCCGCGGTCGGCTGCCACGCGTCGCGCACGCGCGCCCGCACGGTGCGAGCTCCGGCGTTCGCGAGCACGAGCTCCGTCGTGACCGGCTGGCCAAGGAGCGTGCGTCGGGCGCCGCGGCGCTCGACGCGGATCGCCCGCGGGTCGGGGGCGGCCGCGACATCCGCGAGCACCAGGATCGCGACCAGCACGACCCACGCCGCCGTCGCGAGCCACGCGTCGACGCCCGCGAGCGACAGCAGCACGACGGGCACGACGCCGGTGGCGACGAGCAGGGGAGTGCGGAAGGTGAGGTACATCGGGCGTCGTGACTCCGGCGTCAGATCGGCACGCGGGTCTGCTGGAGCACCGCACCGAGCACGGCGTCGACCGAGACGCCCTCGAGCTCGGCGTCGGGCCGCAGGCGGATGCGGTGGCGCCACGTCGGCACGAGCATCGTCTGCACGTGGTCGGGTGTGATCGCGGGGTAGCCGCCGAGCCATGCCCACGCCTTGGCCGCGGCGAGCAGCGCGGTCGCCGCGCGGGGGCTCACGCCCAGCTGCACCGAGGGGCTGCGGCGGGTGGCCTGCGCGAGGTCGACGACGTAGCCGAGGACGTCGTCGGCGACGGTGACGGATGCCGCGGCCTGCTGCGCCGCCCGGATCTCGTCGGCCCCGGCCGCCGGCACGAGCCCCGCCGCAGCGAGGTCGTGCGGATCGAATCCGCTCGCGTGGCGGCGCAGCACCGCGAGCTCGGCATCGCGGGGCGGCACGTCGACGATGAGCTTGAGGAGGAACCGGTCGAGCTGCGCCTCGGGGAGCGTGTACGTGCCCTCGTGTTCGATGGGGTTCTGGGTCGCTGCGACGAGGAAGGGCTCCGGGAGCGGACGCGTGACGCCGTCGGTCGAGACCTGCCGCTCCTCCATCGCCTCGAGGAGCGCCGCCTGCGTCTTCGGCGGCGTGCGGTTGATCTCGTCGGCGAGCACGATGTTCGTGAAGACGGGGCCCGCGCGGAACTCGAACTCGCCGCTCCTCGCGTCGTACACGAGCGACCCCGACACGTCGCCGGGCATGAGGTCGGGCGTGAACTGGATGCGCTTCGTCTCGAGCCCGAGCGCCGTGCTGAATGCGCGGACCAGAAGGGTCTTGGCCACACCGGGCACACCTTCGAGCAGCACATGTCCGCGGGCGAGGAGCGCGATGAGCAGGCCGGTCACGGTGCCGTCCTGCCCGATCACGGCCTTGCCCACCTCGAGGCGGACGCGGTTCATCGCCTCGCGCAGGGCGGCGTCGTCGAAGGTGTGTGTCGCGGCGTCGGTCATGGCGTGTTCCTTTCGGGACGGACGGCGGCCCGCACGGCCTGTTCGAGCTGCCGGATGCGCTGGGCCAGCGCGACGAGCTCGGCGTCGTCTGCGGGGATCTGGTCGATGAGGGTGCCGCGCACGATCGCGCGGTCGACGCCCACGCGCGCGGCGGCGGCGTCGCAGATCTCGGGTGCGGATGCGGCTCGGCCGAGGCCGAGGAGGTGCGAGATGCGCTCGAGCGCGCCGATCCGCAGCTGGTCGAGCGCGTGGGTCGCGTCGCGCGACTGCGCGTAGAGCCGCGCGCGGCCCTCCGTCGTCTCGGACGCACGCACGGTGACCGGCAGGCGCTCCGTCACGAGGGGGCCGAATCGGCGGCCGCGCCAGATCGCTGCGGTGACCCCCGCGACGATGAGCAGCACGATGACGGGACTCACCCACGGCGGGGTCAGCTCGCCGAGCGACGGGTTCGCGTCGGCGAGGTCGGAGTCGGCCGGGCTCGGCACGTACCAGACGAGATGGGGGTGCCGGCCCATGAGGTTCGCGGCGAGGGCGGCGTTGCCGTCGGCGGCGAGGCGTTCGTTCGTGAAGAGAACGCGCCCATCGACCGCCGAGATGCGGCCGCCGTCCTCGTGCGGACCCGACAGCAGCCCGAAGCCGTCGCCCGACGGGTAGCACGCCTCGTCGGCGTCGCCCGCGAGGAACACCGCGCCCGGAGCGACGCGCCCCGCCCGTTGCGCCTCGGGGAGGCCGCACCGCGGCTCGATGGGGTCGGCGCCCGCGGCGCCCGCCGGCCCCGCGCCCTCGAACGCAAGGCGCAGGGTGCGCGTGCGCGGGTCGATGAGGACGACGTCGGATGCGGCATCCGCCAGCTCTTCGATCGCGTCGTCCGACAACGCCGGCGCATCGGGCAGCACGAGCGTCGCAGGGCCCTCTGCGAGCTCACGCGCGGCGGTCGCGCGGTCGCGCGCCACCGTGACCTCGACCCCGTGGTCGCGCAGGACCTCGACGATCGCACGCGTTCCCGTCGGGCCCGCGGACTCGGGGTCGAGCATGCCGCGCTCGGCCCACTGCCCGATGCCCGAGAGCACCACGCCGAAGCCCGCCGCGACGAGCAGCACGATCACGATGACGATCCACGTGATCGCACCACGCGCCCGCTTCGCGGTGGGCGGAGACGTCGTGGGCGCCTCCGTCGGCGCGGCCGTGAGGGTCATGCGAGCGCCCCCAGCCGGTCGACAAGGATGGGACGTTCGGAGGCGACGGCGTCATCGGCGCCGGCCACGAGACGGTACAGCTCACGCGTGCCGGGACGGCGCAGGTAGCGGACGTCGTCGAACGCGCCGGCGGCGCGCTCGAGGTCGTCGGCGCGGGCGGGGAAGGCGCGCGCGGCGGCTCTCGCGAAGGCGTGGACGGTCGCACCGGGCGGGACGTCGACGACGTCGCGCTCGATGAGTCCGCGCGCCAGCGCACGGAAGCGGACGATGACGGCGGCATCCCACTCGCCGGCATCCGCGTGCTGCGCGGCGGCGCGCCGCAACTCGGCCGCGCTGCGCCCCTCGGTCTCGCCGAAGAGCTCCCCGACGCCGGTCGTCGCGCGCCGGGTCGCCCGGGGGACGCCCCACACAAGCAGTGCGGCGACCACGACCGCCGCGAAGACGATCGCCGCGATGATCGCGATCGCCGAGCCCCACCCGCCGCCGAGCTGGACGTCGAAGAGGCTCGCGAAGAAGTCGCCGATCGCGCGCGCCATGCGGTCGAACAGGGTGGGCTCGGCGGCCTCGTAGACCGGGTCGGCCAATTCGCGCTCAGCCCACTCGCGTGCCTCGTCGCCGTCGGGCGTGAGCGGCGGCGCGCTCGAGACGAGCACCGCCGCACGCGCCGCGAGCGAGCCGATCAGGACCACGGACTCTCGCGGTCGGCGTCACCCGCCGTCTGGCCCGGGGCGGCCCACTGGGTGGGCTGAGGTGCGTTCGGGCCGGGAGCGCCCGTCGCCTCGGCAGGGGTCGGCGGTACAGGCGGCGCGGGGGTCGCTCCGGGAGGCGGCGGGTAGGCCGCGTACGGCGGCGTCGCGGGAGGGGGAGGATAGCCGCCCGGCGCCGGCGCGTAGCCGCCGTGGGGCTGCGGATAGGCGCTCGGCGAAGGCGGGTAGCCGCCCTGTGCCGGTGCGTACGCGCCTGGAGCGGGCGGTGCGCCGTACGTGCCCGGAGCGGGCGGTGCGCCGTACGTGCCCGGCGTGTTCTGGGGCAGGTACGGGTACCCGGCAGGAGGGCCGTATGCGGGAGCCCCGTAGGGCACGCCGGTTGGAGCCGGACGCACGAACGAGCGCCCGATGCCCTGCGCGTACGGGTCGGGGAGGCCGCTCGCGCCCGCGTCACGGTGCTCCACGTACGCGAGCAGGTCGAGGTCGAGGCCCTCGCGGCGCATGCGGCAGTCGATGTAGATGAGGGCCGCCGCCGTCGCCTGCACGATGAGCGCCATCGACTGGATGAGCAGCGTGACCGCCTGGGTCAGCAGTCCGGTCACGATGATCGCGACGATGCCCGTGGGGCCCGGGTCTCCCGTCGGCGCGATCACGGTGCCCAGGCCCGCGGCGATGACGGTGAACGGGATGCCGACGACCTGGCCGACCACGCCGAACACGAGCGAGATGAGCACGATGACGCCGAGCGCCGGCCAGAAGCGTCCTCGGATCAGCGTCCAGGAACGGGCGATCGCGCCGAACACCGACGCCTTCTCGAGGATGATCGCCGCGGGGGCGAGGAGCAGCTTCGTCGACAGCCACAGACCGAGCGGGATCGCCCCGAGCACGACGAGCACGATGAGCGCGGCCGCCGCGGGCGGCGAAGCGGTGCCGATCGCGAAGAGCACGGTGCCGACGACGGCGATGGCGGCGAGCGTGAGCAGCAGCAGGAGCAGCGTGTAGCCGATGAGGCGCCACACGACCGGGCGCACGCGCCGCCACAGCGCGCCGAGCGTGAGCTTCTCGGCGACCGCGGCGTGCGCGACCTCGCTCACGACGATGCCCTGCACGATGACGCTCAGCACGCCGACGGCGAGAGCCAGGACGACGCCCGCGACGATCGTGATCGCGGTGGACCCCGCGGCGATCGCCTCGTACTCGTCGGTGCCCGGCCGGACCGTGTCGAGGCGCGAGAACGACGCGAACGCGATGGCGCCGATGGCCACGAGCAGCAGCAGATAGGCGCCCGTCTGGACGCACAACGCGAAGCCCAGCAGGACACGCGGGTTCTGCCGCAGCGCGGCGAACGACTTGCCCAGGATCGTCCCGAACGTCAGCGGATGCAGGGGGATGATCCCGGGCCGGGATGCCGGTGTCCAGGCCGGATAGGCGGTCACGGTTCGCCTCCTCGATGCACGGCCCTGCGCGGGCTGAATCCCTATCGTGTCATACGCGCGGCGATCCCTCGGCCTGCCTTCAGGTGGTGTGGATTACGCTGGGCGACAGCGCCCGGCGGACGTGCACCACCGTCGTGCCCGCACCCGCACCCGGGCCGGACGCAAAGGACCGACGCGTTACATGACTTCACGAATTCTGGTGGTCGACGACGACACCGCCCTCGCCGAGATGATCGGAATCGTGCTGCGCACGGAAGGGTTCGACACCGTCTTCTGCGCCGACGGCGCGAAAGCCGTCGACGTGTGGCGGTCGGAGCGCCCCGACCTGATCCTCCTCGACCTCATGCTCCCCGGCATGGACGGCATCGAGATCTGCACGCTCGTGCGCGCGGAGTCCGGCGTTCCCATCATCATGCTCACGGCGCGCACCGACACCGCCGACGTCGTGAAGGGCCTCGAGTCCGGCGCGGACGACTACATCGTGAAGCCCTTCAATCCGAAGGAGCTCGTGGCCCGCATCCGCACCCGCCTGCGGCCGGCGGCGCAGCCGGCCGGCGAGATGCTCCGCGTCGGTGACCTGACCGTCGACGTCGCCGCGCACGAGGTGCGCCGCGGCGACACCGTGATCGCGCTCACACCGCTCGAGTTCGAGCTCCTCGTCGCACTCGCCTCGAAGCCGCAGCAGGTGTTCTCGCGCGAGATGCTGCTCGAGCAGGTGTGGGGTTACCACTACAAGGCCGACACGCGCCTCGTGAACGTGCACGTGCAGCGTCTGCGCGCGAAGGTCGAGCAGGACCCCGACAACCCGAAGATCGTCACGACGGTGCGCGGCGTGGGCTACCGCGCCGGCGCCGTCGTCTGAGGCACTCATGGCCCGGGGCAGCGCCGAGGCACCGGGCGGAACGAAGGCGCCCGCTGCCCGTCCCGCCATGAGCCGCGTGCGCGACTGGCGCGCGTGGCCGGGCGAGGTCGCGCTGCTGTGGCGCCGCTCGCTGCGATTCCGCACCGTGCTGATCACGCTCGCCCTGACAGCGCTCGCGATCCTCGTCGCGTGCGTGTGGATGGCGCTCGCGATCCAGAACGACCTCTTCGACTCGCGCGCGCGGCAGGTGCAGGCCGATGCGCTGCGCGCGAGCGTCGAGGCGCAGGCGACGCTCGACTCCGCAGAGCCGCAGGGCAGCGAGGTGCAGCTCCAGAACCTCCTCCTCGCGGTGGGCGGAACGATCGCGCAGCAGTCCGAGACGGACCTGTTCACGATGAAGCGATCCGACCAGACGCCGTCGTCGATCGCGCCGCCCGACCTCGTGTCGGGCGGGTTCGAGTCGTACGTCACGGTGAGCGAGGCGATGCGCGCCGCGGTGCAGGCGGATGCCTCGCGGCAGTGGTGGCAGTCGGTGAGCATCGAGGTCGGCGACCGCTCCGTCCCCGGCATCGTCGTGGGTCAGCAGCTTCAGGTGCCCGAGCTCGGCACGTACGAGCTCTACCTCGCGTACGACCTCGCCGCGGCGCAGCAGACACTCGGATTCGTGCAGCTCACGCTGTGGGTCGTCGGCGTGGGGCTCGTGCTGCTCATCGGCGCGATCGCATGGTTCGTGCTGCGGTCGGTGACCACGCCCATCGGCGAGGCCGCCGACACGAGCGCACGGCTCGCGGCCGGAGAGCTCGGCGTGCGGCTCCCCGTGCGCGGCGAGGACGAGTTCGCGACGCTCGGCCGCTCGTTCAACGCGATGGCCGACAGCATCGAGTCGCAGATCAAGGAGCTCGCCGACCTGTCGCTTGTGCAGCAGCGGTTCGTGTCGGACGTGTCGCACGAGCTGCGCACGCCGCTGACCACGATCCGCCTCGCGGCCGACATGATCAACGACCGGCGCGACGAGTTCGACCCCGCGACCGCTCGCGCCGCCGAGCTGCTGAACGCGCAGGTGCAGCGCTTCGAGACGCTGCTGTCCGACCTCCTCGAGATCAGCCGCTACGACGCGGGCTCGGTGCAGCTCGAGCTCGAGCCCACGAGCCTCGCGCACCTCGCCGAGGACGTCATCGCCTCGATGCACACGCTCGCCGAGCAGCACGGCAGCGACGTGCGGCTCGTGGCACCGGGTGGGTACTCACCGGTCGAGCTCGACCCGCGGCGCGTGCGCCGCATCGTGCGCAACCTCCTCGGGAATGCGATCGAGCACGGCGAGGGCCGCCCGATCGTCGTGACGGTCGACAGCGACCAGCAGACGGTCGCGCTCGGCGTGCGGGACTTCGGCATCGGCATGCGTCCCGAGGACGTCGAGCACGTGTTCGACCGCTTCTGGCGCGCCGACCCCTCGCGCAGCCGCACGATCGGAGGCACGGGCCTCGGCCTGTCGATCGCCCTCGGCGACGCCCGCCTGCACGGCGGTGAGCTCGCCGTGTGGTCCGAGCCCGGCCGCGGATCGAACTTCGTGCTCATGCTCCCGCGCTCGGGCGGGCAGCTGACCGGCACATCGCCGGTCCCGGTCGAACCCGGCGACGACGCCTCGGCGCCGCTCGACGACCTGGGCCTCACGCAGCCGATCGACGTGCAGGTGACGGACGCCGCGGCATCCGACTCGAGGTCCGACGCGGATGCCCCGACCGCAGGAGGCCGCTCGTGAAGCCCGCCACAGGAACGCCGTCGACGGGTCGCGCGGTGCGGCGGGGCATCCGGTCCGTCATCGCCGCGGTCGCTGCGGCGCTCGCCCTCACCGCGTGCGGATCGCTGCCGACCACGGGGCAGGTGCAGCCGGGACTCCCCGCGGGCGATGTCGCGACGGCTCCCGAGTTCGCGTTCATCCCGGCGGGCCCGCAGCCGGGTGCGTCGCCCGAGGAGATCGTCGACGGGTTCATCCGCGCGGGCACGGGCGCTGCGGGCGGGTGGGAGCGTGCCCGGGAGTTCCTCGCGCCGTCGCTGCGCGACGAGTGGGACCCGACGGCGAGCGTCACGGTCGACATCGGCGAGCGCGAGTTCACGTCGCCGACCGAGGGGCAGGTGTCGGCCGCCCTCGTGCGGGTCGCGACCGTCGACGAGAACGGCGCGTACTCGCTCGACGAGGGCACGACGACCGAGCTGCCGTTCCGTCTCGCGCAGCAGGACGACGGGGAGTGGCGCATCACCGAGGCGCCCGACGGCATCGTGCTGGCGCGCAACGTCTTCCCGAGCATCTTCCACGAGTACGCGGTCATGTACTTCGACCCGACGTGGACGTACCTCGTGCCCGACGTGCGGTGGTTCGCCACGAATGCCGCGACACGCATCTCCCGCGCCCTGCTCGACGGCGCTCCGAGTCCGTGGCTTGCGGAGTCGGTCGTGACGGCCGTGCCCGACAGCGTGCACCTCGAGCCCGCGGCGGTGCCCGTGTCGTCCGGCGTCGCGAACGTGGGGCTCTCGTCCGAGGCGCTCGACCTCGACGCCGAGACGCTCAGCCGCATCCAGGCGCAGCTCGACGCGAGCCTGCAGACGGCGAACATCTCGCACGCGGACCTCTTCGTCGAGACGACCCCGCTCGACCCCGAGCCCGCGGTGACGCGCTCGACGAGCGTCGTCGCGCAGCCGCTCGTGCTCACCGAGGACGGGTTCGGGTTCCTCACGGGAGGCGAGATCGCGCCGCTCCCCGGGCTGTCGCAGCTCGTCGTCGAGACGCAGCCGGCGGCGCTGCAGGTGGCGCCGGACCGCGACTTCGCCGCGGCGCGACTTGCGAACGGCGCCGTCGCGCGCCTCGACGCGGAGCAGGGGGTGCTCGTGACCGACACGCGGTCGGGGCTCGTCGACCCCAGCGCCGATCCGCTCGGGTACGTGTGGAGCGTTCCGTCGGGCGCGCCCTCCGCGATGCAGGTCGTCGGAGTCGACGGAGCGGTGCGCCCGGTCGCCGACGCGTGGACCGGCGCGACCCAGGTGCGCGCGATGTCGGTGTCGCGCGACGGCACACGCGTCGCGGCGGCGGTCAGCGCGGGCGGCAGCAGCGAGGTGTGGGTCGCCGGCGTCGTACGCGACGCGCAGGGCGTGCCCGTGCGGCTCGGCGAGCACGAGCGCATCGCGAGCCTTCCCGGACAGGCCCTGTCGCTCTCATGGCTCGACGACTCGACGGTGGGTGTGCTCGCCTCGGGCATGGGTGGGGGTGTGTCGCTGTTCGAGGTGGTGGTCGGCGGGACGATGACGACGACGGATGCCCCGACCACCGCATCCTCGGTGTCGGGCGTCAACTCGCCGGCGGCCGTGCGCCTGCGCACCGACGACGGTCTGGTCTACGTGCGGCGCGGCTCGAGCTGGGCGCAGACGACCCAGGGCGTCCTCGTGCTCGCGACGCAGCAGGGCCGGCCGCGCTGATCCCGCGCGGGCGCTGAGGCGTCGCCTCCTCCCCGGCACGGCGCGACCCCGGACGATCCACCGGTCGTCGCTCTCGCACGCTCGCGGCGCTGGCGTGCGGTCAGCCTGGGGGAGTGATTCCACCGGACCCGCTCGCCGATCTCCTGGCCCGATCGCTCGCCGACGCGTCGGCGGTGCTCTTCCCGGTGAGTTGCGCCGGATGCGACGAACCCGACGTCGCGCTGTGCGACGCGTGCCGCGGCGCGCTCGCACCCACCGTGACGCGCGACCGTCTCGCGTCGGGGCTCGCGGTGTGGAGTGGCCTCGCATTCCAGGGAGTCGCGGCGCGCGTCATCCGCGCCCTCAAGGAGGAGGGCCGCACGGGCCTGGCGCGTCCCCTCGCAGTGCCGCTGCGCGGGGCTCTCATCGAGGCGGCGGCGACCGTCGGCGCAATCGATGCCCTCGTCCCCGTGCCGACTTCGAGGGCGGCGTACCGACGCCGCGGGTTCCGCGTGCCCGAGCTCGTCGCGCGGCGCACCGGCGTGCGCACCGAGCGACTGCTGGCACCCGCGCGGCGAACCGCCGACCAGCGCGGGCTCGGGATCGAGGCCCGTCGCGCGAACGTCAGCGGGAGCATGCGCGCGCGGGACATCGGCGCGCGCCGCGTGCTCGTGCTCGACGACGTGGTCACGACAGGCGCGACGCTCGACGAGGCCGCCCGCGCGCTGCGCACGGCCGGTGCGGACGTCGTCGGCGGTGTGTGCGTCGCCCGCACGCCGCGACACGCCCGGGTGACGTCATAAGTCGCTCGACGGGACTTTCCTCACGTGACACCCGGGCGGCACCGGGATAGCGTGGGTGTCAACAAGGCGACTGACCGGTCCGCCCTTGGCCGGGGGACCGGAGCAAGGAGGTCAAGGATGGAAACCAGCATCGTCGGCGTGGGTGTCGGTATCACCGATCGTTTCCGC